>JADMIO011472244.1_pt1 | contig 29138 bp, 24 predicted proteins | sample 8958161 | NCBI WGS metagenome assembly JADMIO01 (sample SAMN16585339, study PRJNA669376) | soil metagenome | isolation source: Crop rotation soil | place: USA: Cullars Rotation, Alabama | collected 2011 | reverse complement strand
CCCGCGCCTCATCAAGCATCGAATCGCCGGCCGCGCCGGCCAAGCGCCCGACGCGCCAGCCCGGCCGATGGCACGATGAAGTTGTCGCGCATGCTGCAAACCTCACGCAAAGCGCCAGCAGGTTGTCCGATATGAGGTTGGGTTACCGGCGCGAGTTATCAACGCCCTGCGGCACAGCGGTTCTACAGCAGCTCCGCGACCTTCACCAGGGCGCATTGTGCAAATTGACATTCCGGCTGGACATCGCTCATGGCGTGGTAGAATGAAGTTTGTTTGTTCGATCCTCAGGCTCGCCAAGGGAGGCGGCCATGATGGGAAAAACAGGGAATCGCTCCCGCGCATGGCTCAACAGGCTGGCCGCTTGCGCTGCGCTGGCGGGTGCTGCGTCTGCGTCCATCGCCGGTCAGCCTTGTCACTACAGCGTGGAGATCGTCCAGCATCTCTGCGGGGCTCCGAATCCGAATTCGCCGACGTTCGGGCAGTCGATCTCAGCGAATGGGACTGTGGCGGGATACTACTGGGACTGTGTGACGGACAGTGACAACTCGCGATCGTTCATCTGGCCGGTCGGCGCGAGCATGCAGACGATTACGCTGCCGACAGGCACGGCGCTGATGGAAGCTCTCGGCTTGAACGACAACGGCTGGATCGTCGGCCGGATGAATCTCAGCAATGACACATTCAGCGATCTCGCATTCCTGTATCACGATGGACAGGTGATCAATCTCGGCACGCTGCCAGGTGGCACTCACAGCGAAGCCAATGCGATTGCGAACGACGGAACGATCGTCGGCTGGTGGGGAAACCTGGGGACCGGTATCCCCACTCCGTCCGAGGCATTTCGATGGACCAATGGACTAATGATCGGCTTGGGGCCGATTCTTCAGACGGCGGCCAGCAAGGCATATGACATTAGCGAGAATGGTCTGATCACTGGATGGGTCGGCGATGCGGACAATACCGATGCGCATGCATTCATACTGAATGGCAGTCGCGTCACAATTCTCCCGGTGATCGAAGGTGGTTTCACCAGCGAAGGACGGGCGATTAACTCCAGCGGCAATATCGCAGGCTATGGTCGAAGACAAGGTCCAACGGGCAACACCATCTTCGGCGCTTTCGTCTGGATTAATGGTCAGATGATCACACTCGGTGTCTTGCCTGGTTTCACTCATTCAAATGCGTACGGAATGAATGCGCACAATCAGGTGGTCGGCGGCTGCAGCCCCGGTGTGCATGGATTCGTCTGGCAGGACGGTGTGATGACAGATCTGAATGACGTCATCCAAACCAGCATTCCATCATTCACAATGCGTTTGGCTCGCTCAATAAATGATGCGGGCCAGATCACGGGAGACGCAACAACGCAAAATGGAACGGTAGTGGTGCGGTTGACGCCGATCGCGCAATTCGCCGATCTCACCGGCGATTGCGCCGTTGGACCCGCGGATTTAGCGCAGCTGCTTTCGCAATGGGGACAATGCCCTGGAAGACTTCCATGTGCTGCCGATTTGAACGCCGATGCCATCGTCGGACCGGCGGACCTCGCGCAGCTCCTTGCGCATTGGGGATGATCAATAGCGCCTGCGGTAATTGCGGAGCCTGGCACGAGCGACTACGAAGCAGCCCCCGCTGATTCCGCCGCCATTGGCGACGTGCGGCCCGTTACTGCTACCATCGTCGATCAACCGACGATCCTTCGCCCATGCCCCTGCTGCTTTATCGCTACATCATCGCTGACCTTTTCCGCGTGCTCGGCCTGACGGTGGGCATCCTCGTCACCGTCATCGCCTTCGGCGCGACGATCAAGCCGCTCGCGGAGGACGAGCTGCTCAGCGCGTCGCAGACCGCGAAATACGTCTTCCTCGTCATGGTGCCGATGCTTCAGTTCGCCCTGCCCTTCGCGGCCGGGTTCGCCAGCACGCTCGTGCTGCACCGCATGACCGCGGACAACGAGATCCTCGCCGCGGCCGTCAGCGGGATCAGCTATCGCAAGCTGGTCGCGCCGATCGTGGCGCTTGGCCTCGTGCTGCTGCTGATCATGATGCTGCTGGTGCACTGGGTCGTCCCGCTGTTCTGGGGGCTGATGCAGCGAACCATCGCGACCGATGTCGTGTCCATTTTTCAATCCGCCATCGAGCACCACGTGCCCTTTCAGAAGGGCAAGATGCAGATCTACGCGGACGAGATCTTTTCCCAGCCGCACCCCGCCGATTCGCAGGCGGACATGCGGCTGATCCTGCTGGGCGTGGCGGCGGCGAAGCTCGATGACGGCCGCATCACCGGCGATGTCACCGCGAACTACGCGTACGTCGACGTCTATCGCCGGCCGGAAGGCACGTATCTGGCGCTCTCGCTCAAGGACACCGTCGCGTACGACGGGCAGCGTCTTGTCCGCTCGCAGCAGGCCGCGCCCACCAAGCCGCTGCTGATTCCCAATGCATTCGTCGACGAGCCGATGACCAAGACGCGGGGCGAGCTTCTGCATCTGCGCGAATTTCCAGACGACTTCACCGAGATTCGCGAAGACCGCGACGACCTCGCCCAACTGCTGGAAGAGACCACCGCGCTGACGCAGATCGATCAGCAGCTTCGCGCCAGCGGGCAGGTTGAGCTCATCGAAACGCTGCCGCAGGCGCCGGGCGCGGCCGCGCCGAAGATCCGCCGATATGTGATTCACGCGGACCAGATCGATGATCGCACGCTGGAGGCAGGCAACAAGAAGCCGGTGTGGATCGATCAGTACGAGGGCAACACGCTGCTGCGCCGGATCTCCTCCACGCAGGCGGAGCTGCAGCAATCCGATCGCAGCACGTTCGGCGAGCGGAAAAATGAGCAGCCGACGTTCGAGCTGGTCCTGGGCGACTTCGAGGTGACGGACGCACAATCCGGAGGCGCGCCGAATCTCCGCTCGGGCCTCACGCTGAAGGACCTCTCGCTGGCTTCCGGAGCGGTGCAGGACTTTTCCGATCTCACCGCGGCGCAGCTGGTCGCGAAGATTCAGGCGACGCAGAATCTTCCGCATCGAATCGAACATCAGGCGCAGAAGCTCGGCGAAGACCTCGTGGCGTTTCGGCGTGGCATCGACAGCCGCATCATGCGCCGCACCGCGCTGGCCGCGACCGCGCCGCTGCTGCTGCTGCTGGGCGCGTGCCTGGCCATGTGGCTCAAGCACAGCGTCCCGCTGGTCATCTATCTCTGGGCCTTCCTGCCCGCGATCCTGAACGTCATTCTGATCTCCGGCGGGGCGGAGCTGCTCAACGGGGGCAACCAGCTCGGCGGCCTCGCCGTCATGTGGGGCGGACACGCGCTGCTGCTGCTCATTACGCTCGTCGCCTACATCAACCTGTCGCGTCATTGATTCCGGAGGACGAATCTCTCGAACCGCTTCACACACGCCGCGAGCATGGTCGCATGCTCAATGATTCTGACATCTGACCACTGACATCTGACATCTGACATCTGACATCTTCCCCGTGCGAATCATCGACCGCTACATCATCGTCCGCTTCCTCGCGAACTTCGTGACGCTGTTCTGCCTGCTGTTTGTCTTCGCCATCACCATCGATCTGATTCTTCAGCTCGATAACTTCGTCGAAGCGGCGCACACGATCGCGGGCAAGGACGCCGGCTGGATGAAGGTCGGCATCACGCTCGCGCAGCTCGTGGCGAACTTCCACGGCCCGCGCGTGTTTCAGTTCTACGCGTATCTGCTCGGGCTGGTGAGCATCGGCGCGGGGGCGTTTACGCTCGCGCAGATGCACCGCAATCGGGAGCTGGTTGCGATGCTCGCGGCGGGCGTGAGCATGCAGCGGATCGCGATGCCGTTCATCGCTGCCGCGTTCGCGCTCAATGTCATGCAGCTTCTGAATCAGGAATTCATTCTTCCGAAGGTCGCCCCGCTGCTCATTCGCAAGCATGAGGAGATCGGACTTCGCAGCGCCGGGCCCTTTGAGGTCCGCTTCACGCGCGACGGCAACGGCTCGCTGATTCAGGCCAGGCTCTTCGATCCGCAGACGCTGACGATGTCCGACATGACCGTGCTGGAGCGCGATGAGAAAGGCCGGACCATTCGGCGCGTCACCGCGAAGCAGGCGACATGGGACGAAGCGCAGCGGATCTGGCGGCTGAAGGACGGCAAAGCGATGCGTCTGGGCAGCGACGAGAGCAGCGAGATCGCCGCGGCGCAGATCGAAGAGGCACTTGATGCGTATCAAACCGACGTCACACCGCAGGTGCTGACGATGAAGCGCTTCGGGCAGTTCGCCGCGATGCTGAGTCTGCGGCAGATTCAGCAGATGCTTCGCACGCCCGATGTCGTGGATGCGCCGTCGCTGCTGCGCTATCGATACTCGCGCTTCGCAGCGGTGTGCCTGAATCTCCTGGCGCTGGCAATTGCGCTGCCGTTCTTCCTGCTGCGCGAGCCCGCGAAACTGATCGTGCAGAGCATGCTCTGCGCTGCGGTGGCGATACCCATCATGTTCGCAGCGCTGATCCTCATGACCGTTCCGCTGCAGGGCATTCCGCCGGCGCTGAGCGTGTTTCTCTCGCCGATTGTCCTGATCCCCGCCGCGCTGGCGCGGATGATGTATTTGAAAACGTAGAGCGCGTTCATGCGTTCGATGTCAGGCTGAACGCGCGCCGTTCGTGACTCATGATTGCTTGACCGCCACGCCCAGCCGCGCTGCGAGCCACTGCGCGAAGGCGTTGGTCTTCTGCTCGTCCTTCCATCGCGTCAACGTTTCCGCATGAACAGCGCCGAATGAATCGCGGCGGATGATCAGCAGCGAGCGCTGCTGCTTCAGATCGGTCTGCGTGTGCATGATCCGCAGCTCGACGACAGAGTCGAACGGAACGATCACGCGATGCCCGCGGCCGTAGAGCTCGGGCAGCACGAGGCTGCTCATGTTCTGATCGAGGACGAGGTCTTCATCGCCGCGCAGAATGACGGCCCGGCGACGGCGCGCCGCGACGACGGCGCAGAGCGACGCGATGACGCCGCTGGCCTGGAGCACCGGCAGCGGAAACGTCAGCTTCTTCCTCGTCATGCTGTAGGCCGCGATGGAGAACGCCAGCAGAAACAGCGCCACCGCTAGCGTGAGAAGTCCCGCGGTCAGGGGCGAAAAGCGGCGCAGGCGGATGTGGACATTGCCGTCGCGCTCGAAGGCGTCGATGCCGATCTCGCGCAGCTTCCCAAACGTCGGCAGCTGAAGCGCGGCGTCGCTCATTGAGCTTTATAGAACGGCAACTTGACGATCTCCGCGTCGGCGGCGGCGCGGCCGAGATCGATCTGCATCTTCGTTCCGATCGTGCTGTGCGCTGCGTCGACATAGGCCATCGCGATGGGCTTGCCGAGCGTCGGGCTCGAGCAGCCGCTGGTGACGAAGCCGATTTCCGCGCCGTCCTTGGTGATCTTCATGCCTTGGCGGGCGCTGCGCTTGCCTTCGAGGGCTAAGCCGACAAGCGGCTGTTTGACGCCGCTGCTTGCAATGTTCTGAAGCGAAGCCTTGCCGATGAAATCATCCTGCTTGTCCAGCTTCACCGCGAACGACAATCCAGCGGAGATTGGATCGAGGTCTTCTGTAATCTCATGCCCATACAGCGGCATGCCGGCTTCCATGCGCAGCGTGTCGCGCGCGCCCAGGCCGATGGGCTTGATGATCGCGTCGTCAGCATTCATCGAGCCAACGCTGCTCAGCAACATCTCCAGCGCCTTGCTCGCGAACTTCGCGGGCAGAATGATCTCCACGCCGTCCTCGCCTGTGTAGCCCGTGCGCGAGATGATCACTTTCGCGATCAGCAGGTTCTTTTCCGTGAATCGATAACGCTTGAGCGCCGGCACTTCGCGCGAGAAGCTGCTGATGAGGTTCATCACCTTCGGCCCCTGCAGCGCCACCATCGCGGTCGTGAGCGTCTCGTCCGAAAAGGAAAACACCATGCCGGTGGCGGATTTGACCTGATTGATGTGCTCGACGATTTTCTGGCGGTTCGCGCCGTTGCAGACCATCAGGTATTCGGCTTCGCTCAGGCGATAGACCAGCACATCATCGTGACATCCCCCGCGCTCGGTGCAGACGAGCGAGTAGCGGCACTGGCCGTCCTCCATGCCGGCGATCTGGCGCGTGCAGATGTGATCGAGAAACTTTCTCGCATCGCGCCCGCTGAAACGCAGCCGGCCCATGTGCGAGACATCGAACAGCCCGCCGCTGGCGCGCACCTGGTTGTGCTCGTCGATGATCGAGCGATACAGGATGGGCATCTCCCACCCCGCGAAATCAACCATCTTCGCGCCGTGATCGAGATGGAACTGGTAGAGCGGCGTGCGGAGAAGCGCCCCGGAGCTGGAAGCGGCAGCAGTCGTGGTCATGATGGCGGAGTATACATGCGGCATAGTGAAGCGCAACGCGCGACTCGCGGATTCACGTGCGGGTCAGTGACTTCGCGGCGATGATGATCCCGCAGCCGCATTCGTGTCGTCGGAGTCCATGGCGTGAAATCTCGCAGCCATGCCCGACGTACGCGCGAGAATGTGTATTGCAGTCCACATTCTGGGCACGCCCCTCGTGCTGAAAGCGTTGCAAGCGGATACCTGCATCGCGGACAAAGCAGCCACCAATTCCGTTCGATTTGCCGAAGCAATCTCAGCTTGAGCCGCCAATAGAGGATATAGAGTCCGATGACAGCCATGAAAGCGCCCGAAACCAGATAAAGGGGCTTACTGATCGTCACGCCGAGAACTCGGTATAGCATCCACATGCCGAAGTACACGGCCAACATCACGGATCGCGCGATCAACCAGAGCCAATTCTCCCAGGCCGTGGATTGCACGTTCAATCGACTTGCGCCAACTGCTAATGGCATGCACGCAACCTAACGCAAGTTGAAGGCAGCCAGACGGCGCACTTAGTCGGCGTGTGGATTTCCAGTTCCGCGCTCGCGGCGTTCGAGCTGCTTCTCAAGCTGCCGCACGCGCTGGGCCAAACCATACAGATCGCGGAACACCACGGCGTTTCTTCGCGCGTGCTCGAGCTCGACGGCGGGCGTGCCCCAGACCTTTGATCCCGCTTCGACATCATTCGTGATGCCGGTCTGCGCGCCGATCTGCGCCTTGTCGCCGATCTTCAGGTGCCCGACCGCCCCGGCCTGGCCGCCCATCACGACGTAGTCGCCGACCTCCACCGAGCCGCTCAGCCCGACCATCGAGACGAACAGGCAGTGCTTGCCGATCTTCGAGCCGTGGCCGATCGAAATGAGATCAGCGAACTTCGTGCCCTTGCCGATGCGGGTCTCGCCCATCGTGGCCCGCTCGATGGCGCAGCCGGCGCCGAGCTCGACATCGTCCTCGATCACGACGATGCCGGCCTGGGGGATCTTGCAGTGCACGCCCTTGCTGGTCGCATAGCCGAAGCCGTCGGAGCCGATGACGGTGTTGGCGTGGATGGCCACGCGGTTGCCGAGGACGCAGCGGTCGTAGACGACGACGTTGGGAAAGAGCACGCAATCATCGCCGAGCACGGCATCGGGGCCGACGTACGTGCCGGGATAGAGAATGCAGCGCTGTCCGATTTTCGCGCGGGCTTCGACCGTCGCGTGCGGATGCACGGCAGTGCCGGCGCCGATGAGGGCATCGGGATGGATGGTCGCCTCGGCGCTAATGCACCCGCCGGCGCCGGCGGAGCAGATGGGAGCGGGATGCCTGCGGAAGCCGTACAGCGCCACCATCGCGCTGCGGAAGGCGAAATACGGATCGGCGGCGATCAGCTTGACGATGTGCGGCGGGCATGGCGTCTTGGCGTCGATGATCACCGCCGCGGCTTTCGTGGACGGGAGGAACTTGGCGTACTTGGAATTGGCGAGGAACGTGATGTCATCCGGCCCTGCGTGCTCGATGGGCGCACAGCCGCTGACCATCCTGGACCCATCGCCTTCGACTCTGGCATCGATCTGCTGCGCAAGCTCCGAAAGCGACGTGGACATGGCAGAAGTATAAACGAGAGAGCCATGAGCCATGAGCCATAAGCCATGAGGGAGGAATAATTCACCGCAACAGCGCGATGACGCGACGACACTTCGATTTTTCTGCATCGCTCATGGCTCATCCCTCATGGCTCGTGGCTTTTTTGTGCCTTCTCGCGTTTGTCAGTATGCTCCGCCCACCTGATGCGCTCCGACGCCGCGATTCTCGTCGTTTGGCTTGCTGTGGCCCTTGGCCTGCTTGCGGCGCCTGCCCCGGCGGTGGCGCAGAACATCACCCCGCAGGACCAGCAGCTGATCGATCTGCCGATCTCCGGCATCCGCTTCGAAGGCCTCAGCCGCGTCACCGACACGCAGGTCCGCAACACCATCCGCACCGCGGTGGGCATGCCCTACGACCCCGCCACCGTGCGCGACGATGTGGCCCTGCTCAACCGTCTCGGCGAGTTCAAGGACATCGCGGTGGATGCGGAGAAGCAACCCGACGGCACCATCGTGCTGATCTACCGCTTCGTGGAGCAGGCGATCATCAATGACGTGCAGGTGGTGGGGAACAAGCTGATTTCCGACCAGGAGCTGCGCGAAGCGATCGGGATTCTTCCCGGCTCCCCGCTGGACAATTTCCGTATCCAGAACGCGGTTCGGAAGATTCAGAAGATGTATCAGGACCGCGGGCACTACCTCACGTCCGTGACGGTGGATGAGAAGACGCTCAGCGAGACCGGCGTGCTGATCTTCGCGATCATCGAGGGTCCGCGCGTGCGCGTGCGGGCGGTGGAGTTCGAAGGCAACGACGCGTTCGACGATGACCGGCTCTATTCGGAGATCAAGACGCGCACGTCGATTTTTCTGTTTCGCCGCGGCGAACTGGACCAGGAGCAGCTCGTTGAAGACGTCGCGGCGCTGGTGAAGTATTACAAGGATCGCGGGTATCTGGATATCCGCGTCGATCGGCGAATCGAGCTGAGCCCGGACAACCGCGAGGCGAAGGTCGTGTTCGTCGTCGCTGAAGGCCGGCAATACATCCTTCGCTCCGTGCGGGCAATCAGACCGGGCGGAAAGCCGCTGGAGGTCTTCTCGCAGGAGGAGATCGCTGCGATTCTGACGATTCGCCCGGGCGATGTCTACAGCCTGGACAAGCTGAACAAGTCGATCAAGGCAGTGCAGGAAGCGTACGGGCTGATGGGCTACATCGACGTGGCGGTGCAGCAGAGCGAGCTGCGCACCAGCGAGCAGCCGGAGGTCGATCTTCAGCTGGAAGTCAATGAAGGTCGGCGCTACGTGGTGGGGCTTGTCACGATCATCGGCAACACGCTCACGAAGGATCGCGTGATTCGGCACCTCGTGCGCCTGAAGCCGGGCGAGCCGTTCGATGCGCGCGAGGTTCCGAAATCCGAAGAGCGATTGCGAAAGACGCGGCTGTACGGCGAGCAGAAGATCACCGTGCAGGATGCCACGCCGGAGGACCCCGAACATCGCGATGTCGTGGTGGAAGTGAAGGAGACGAATACGGGCTCGTTCAACTTCGGCGTGGCGTTCGGATCGGACACCGGCGCGTTCGGCACGTTTTCGCTGAATCAACGCAACTTCGACGCCAGCGATCCTCCTGAATCCTGGGATGAGCTGATTCACGGGCGTGCGTTCCGTGGCGGCGGGCAGAGGTTCAATCTCTCGCTCGCGCCGGGCGAGAATGTCAGCGAATACGGCATGAGCCTGACTGAGCCGCACATCTTCGACACCGATACCTCCGTGCGAGGGAGCGTCCTCTATCGCAACCGCGAGTACGACGAGTTCGACGAGCAGCGGGCGAGCCTTTCCGGCCGCGTTGGCCGGCAGTTCGGCGAGGTCTGGGATATCGGAGTCACGGGGCGTGCGGAGCGCGTCGAGCTCACCAACATCGACAATGATGCGCCGCAGGACTTGTTCGACGACGCCGGTCCGAACAACATCATCGGCATCGGCATTGGGTTGACGCGCACCACGATCGGAACGATCCGCAAACCCGACCGCGGCAGCCGATTGGAGGTCGGCATCGAACAGGTGGGCCTCGGCCTCGGCGACTTCACCTTCACCAGCGCCAATGTCGAGTACACGGTGTATCTGAAAGTCGACGAGGATTTCCTCGGCCGCGCCAGCACGCTCAAGCTCACGGGGCGCACGAGTTACATCTTCCTGGGGGACGCGCCGATCTTCGAGAAGTATTACCTTGGCGGCCGAAACTTCCGCGGCTTCGAGTTTCGCCAGGTCAGCCCCAAGGGCATCCGCCACGACACCGGCGAGCTTGGCGACGACCCCGTCGGCGGAAATTTCCTGTTCTTTCTCGGCGCGCAATATGAGTTCCCGATCTTTCAGGATGTGGTCAGCGGCGTGACGTTTATCGACACCGGCACCGTCACTGAGGACATCGGCCTCACTGACTACCGCGTCTCTGTCGGCGCAGGCCTGCGGCTGTACATCCCGCAGTTCGGCGAAGCGCCGATCGCCATCGATTTCGGCTTCCCGCTGCTCAAGCAGGAAGGCGATCAGACGCAGACGATCAGCTTCAGCATCGAATTGCCGTTTGATTGAATGACGCGAAGAAGCCCCGGCATGTGATGTCTGGGCGTGGCGTCAGGCGCGACGATAAAATCATGCCGTCCGCTGCACCCTTTGGAGAAACACCATGTCCAGAAGAATCATCGTTCCTGTGTCAATCATCGCTGCGATGCTGTGTGCCATGGCGGGCTATAGCGCTGCCGCGCGCGCCAACGCGCCGGCGCAGCCCGCGCCCAAGGCGCGCCCGACGGCGGTGGCGGTGGTCAACATGGGCCGCCTGCTCGATGGGCTGAACCAATGGGCGCAGGCCAAGACCGCGCTGACGGCATTGAAAGACGGCGTGCTCGCCGAGGCCAATAAGCGAAAGGCCGCCACCGACGAGAAGGCCAAGCAGCTCGCCGACGTCAGCGGCGATCAGGCGGTTGCGCTGCAGGACAAGATCGACTTCGAGACGATGACCAACCGCGCGTGGGGCGACCAGGTGCAGGACGAACTCGACGTCGAAGGCTCCACGCGCCTCCAGGACATCTACCGCAAGATCAAGGCGGAAGCGGCGTCGCTCGCCCAGGCGCAGGGATACGACATCGTCATGCTCGACGATTCCACCGGCGAGCTGCAGATCGATCGCGAATCGCGCCTGACGCGGCAATCGCAGATCGAGCAGCAGATCCTCCGCCGCCAGCTGCTCTACACGAATCCGGAGATCGACGTCACCGACGACCTGATTCAGCGGATGAACAACGCGTTCAAGGCGCCGTAAGCGCATTGTCAGTGACTCATAGCAAGGATCAGTCCCATCGGAGGTCAAGCCATGACGTTGCATTTCAACGCTGCAGGTTTTGTTGTCGCGGGATTGTGCATTCTTGTGGGGATCTGTTCGGCGGAACAAGCTCCGATCGCACCCGCGGCGGTGAAGGCTCCCCCCAGGCCATCGGTTGTGGTGACCATTCGAATGGGTGCGCTCCTCAACGGTTTGAATGAATGGTCGAGGGCCACCGCTGAGTTGGCGTCAAAGCAACGCGCGATGGACGTCGAGCGCAATCGGCGCGACAATGTGACTGGTGAACTTCAGAAAAGGATCGCGGGTGCGAACGTCGCAGAAGCGGACGACATCCGCGACGAGCTCGACAGGACCATGGCAAACAATAACGCCTGGCTTGATCAAGCCAGCAGCGAGTTGGACATGGATGCAGCCCTTCGCCTTCAAGACATCCATCGAAAAATCAGGAGCGAAACCGTTTCACTCGCTGTGTCTCAGGGGTACGACGTCGTGATGATCGACGATTCGAACATCGAATTGCAGATTGACCGACAATCCCGCGTGCCTGCTCGAGTTCAAGTTCAGCAGCAGATCGCCGGCAAGCGCCTTCTCTACACGAATCCGGAAATCGACGTCACCGACGACCTGATTCAGCGGATGAACAACGCGTTCAAGGCGCCGTAAGCGGCGGCGAAGCTGTCTTCAGATCACGTCACGCCCAGGCATGGCCATGTCTGGGCGTTCAGCTTTGGGCATTCTGGTCATGCTGTTAGCGTGTACAATCCGCAGGCACCCCGGCGCGGCTCGTGGCTAGAGCAGCGAACTGGGCGAATTCTCAAGGATGATCTCATGCGATCCAATTGGCATCCCGCAGCCCGGCTGGGACTGACCGCGCTGCTCGTGCTGGCGGTTCTGGCGGGTTCCGAGGCGCTGGCGTACCGGGCGTTCGCGCCGGCCGGCCCCACCACCGTCGCGACCGTTGATCTCCAGACGGTTTATGGCCAGCTGAACATTCGCGCCGCCGCCGACGCAGCGCTGCTGAAGACCGCTCAGGATCTTCAAGCCCAGGTCGATGCGAAGCGCAAGGCGCTGGAGGCGCTAAACGCGGACCTGAGCGCGTATCAGCCGGGCTCGGCCCAGTTCAAGGAGGCGGAGAAGAAGACGCTGACCGCCGCCACCGAGGTCAAGGCCCTGCGGGCGTATGCGGAGCAGAAGCTCGAGCGTGAGAAATCGCGCGTGCTGCGCGACATCTACGTGCAGATCAAGAAATCCATCGGGCAGTACGCCAAGGCGCACAAGATCGACCTGGTGCTGCTGGACGACACGGTCGCGAAGATCGAGGAAACCACGGAGAAGCAGACGCTTCAGCAGATTTCGGCGCTGCGGATTCTCTATCGCGACGACCTGCTGGACATCACCGATGACGTCATCGCGTTCATGAACGGTCCGGGCGGTCCCGCGACCGCGCCGGCCACCGCCGGATCGACCCCCGGATCCCATTCCGGAACCACCACGGCGCCGGCCCCGCATTGAGCAACAGCATGGCTGCCGACGACGCCGTCCATACCGTCGCATCGCTGGCCCGGCGCGTGGGCGGGTCCGTGCGCGGGCGGGGCGAGATCGTCATCCGCGGCGTGAACTCCGTCGACGACGCGCAGCCGGACCAGATCACCTTCATTCACGATCAGAAGCACGCCAAGCGCTGGCCGAGCAGCCGGGCCGCGGCGGCGCTGATCAGCAGCGAGCTTGCGATTGAGCCGGCGGGCGATGCCGGCCGGGCGGTGATCGTCGTTCCTAACGCCGAGAACGCAATGTCGCAGCTCCTGAAGCTGTTTCAGCCACCCGACCGGATGCCGGAGATCGGCGTTCATCCGCTGGCGTTCGTTCACCCGACGGCACGGGTGGGGAAGGATTGCCGGATCGGCGCGCATGTGAGCGTGGAGGCGGGTGCAAGCATCGGCGCGGGAACGATTCTGCATCCGGGCGCACGAATCTACGCCGATGTCGTCATCGGCGAGCGCTGCGTGGTCCACAGCAACACGGTCGTGCGCGAGCGCTGCCGCATCGGCTCGAATGTCATTCTTCATCCGAACGTCTCGATCGGCGCGGACGGCTTCGGCTATCGGCCGGCGCCCGATGGAAGCGGCGTGGCGAAGGTTCCGCAGATCGGGATCGTCGTGATCGAGGACGATGTTGAGATCGGAGCGAACTCGTGCGTGGACCGCGCGAAATTCGGTCAGACACTTATCGGGGCGGGAACGAAGATCGACAATCTCGTGCAGATTGCGCACAACTGCCGGGTCGGCCGCGGATGCCTGATTGCCGGACTCTGCGGCCTGGCGGGCTCGGTGGTGCTGGGCGACGGCGTGCAGCTGGGCGGCAATGTCGGCGTGGCGGACCACGCTCATATCGGCGATGGCGCGAAAATCGGGGCGAAATCAGGCGTGATGGGCGATATTCCGGCGGGCCAGGTCTGGTACGGGTACCCCGCTTCCGAGCGGCGTGAGGCGTTGCGTCAAGTCGCTGCCGTCCGTAAGCTACCCGCTTTGATCGAGCGCCTTTCCCGCCACCACCCCGATGGCGGGTCGTGATGGGCGCAGAAACGCGGGAGATGCTCCAAGCAGCCGGCCAACATACCTCCACGGGCGTCCGTCCGAAGCAGCACACCCTGGCTGCGCCGGTGCAGGTGAGCGGCAAGGGATTGCTGCTGGGCGAAGAAGCCACCGCGGACATCCTCCCCGCGCCGCCGAATCACGGGATCGTCTTCGAGCGGGTGGACCTGAACCCGCCGGTGCAGATTCCCGCGCTGGTTCACAACGTCGCGCGACGCTCGCGCCGGACCACGCTCACCGTCGGGACCACCACTATCGAGACCGTCGAGCACTGCATGTCCGCCTTTGCGGGCCTGCGCATCGACAACGCCCTCGTGCGAATCAGCGGGCCGGAGTTGCCCTGCGGCGACGGCTCCGCGGCCCCGTTCGTCGAACCGATTCTCGAAGCCGGCATCGCCGAGCAGGACGCCCCGCGAACCATCTACGCCGTGACGGAACCGATCCACGTCAGCGAAGGCGAATCGACGCTCGCGGTCTTTCCCAGCGATGACGCCCAGTTCCGCGTGATCTTCGATCTGGATTACGGCCCCAACGCCAACCGCATCAAGCGGCAGACGCAGACTTTCTCCTCCGGCAACGGGGACTTCGAGCACGAAATCTCCCGCGCCCGCACCTTCAGCCTCCGCGAGGAAGCCCAGGCCTTGTGGGAGCGCGGCATGTGCAGGCACCTGACGCCGAAGGATGTCCTGGTCATCGGCGAGGACGGGCCGATCGACAACAGCTACCGATTCGACAACGAGCCGGTGCGGCACAAGATCGTCGATCTGCTGGGCGATCTGTATCTCGTAGGCTGCGAAGTGCACGGGCGGTTCATCGCGTACAAGTCCGGCCACGAGCTCAATCGCCGCATGTGCGTGAAAATTCTCGAGCAGATGGAGGCCCAGAAGCGCCGCGACGTGCTCGTGCGCGGGCAGGCGCTCAATATCCGCGGAATTCAGCGGCTGATGCCCCACCGCTACCCTATGCTGCTGGTGGACCGGGTGGTGCAGATCGACGGCGACCGCAAGGTCGTGGGCGTCAAGAACGTCACGATCAACGAGCCGTTTTTCCAGGGACACTACCCCGGAACGCCGATCATGCCGGGGGTACTGATCGTCGAGGCGATGGCCCAGCTTGGTGGGGTGCTGATGAGCCAGAAGCTCGAGCACACCGGGAAAATCGCGGTCCTCTTGAGTCTGGACAAGGTCAAACTTCGCCGGCCGGTCACGCCGGGCGATCAATTGGTCCTCGAGGCCGAGTCGCTGCGGGCCAAGGCGAGAACGGGAACGGTCAAATGCAAGGCGTATGTCGGATCGAAGCTCGCAGCCGAAGCGCAGATCTGCTTCATGATGGTCGACGCGGAACAAGATTGATGCCCACCATTCACCCCACCGCCGTCATCGACACCTCAGCCCGCATCGCGGCCAGCGCCGTGATTGGGCCCTACTGCGTGATCGGGCCGGATGTGGTGATCGGCGAACACAGCATCCTTCACAACCACGTGACCGTCCAGGCCCACACCACCATCGGACAGCACAACACCATCTATCCCTTCGCGGTCATCGGGGCCGACCCGCAGGACCGCAAGTTCCGCGGCGAAAAGACCACCTGCGTCATCGGCGACCGCAACAAGATTCGCGAGCACGTGACCATCCATCGCGGCACCGGCAACGGCGGAGGCGTCACCTCCATCGGCTGCGAAAACCTCATCATGGTCGCCGCCCACATCGCCCACGACTGCCTCCTTTCCGACGGCATCGTCATCGCCAACCAGGTCATGCTGGCGGGACATGTCCGCATCGAAGACGGCGCGAATATCGGCGGCGGAGCGGGCATCCACCACTTCGCCACCATCGGCACGTGCGCGTTCGTCGGCGGGCTGGCTCGGATCACCAAGGACGTCCCGCCCTACATGATCGTCGAGGGCAATCCCGCTGAAGTGCGCGGGCACAATCACCTGGCGATGCAGCGTCGCGGCTACTGCGCCGAGCACATAGACGCCATCAAGGATGCGTACAAGCGGCTCTTCCGCGACAACGGCGCGTCCATGGCGGAGAAGCTCGCCGACCTTCGCCGCGGATATCCACAGGTGCAGGCGATCTCCCGCTTGTGCGATGCGCTGCTGGCCTCCGGCGACGGCGTGCACGGCCGGGCGCTGGAAATTCACCGGCCCGACAAGAAGCGTCCGGCGGTGAACGCCGCCGTCGCCCCCGCCGCGACCCGCGCGCCGCATTAACAAACGCCCAACGCTGAAACACAGACGCCCACACATTGAAATGCGTGGGCGTCGGCGATTTTTTTGCGTCGGTGCTGCCGCGCTACTCGTCATCCTCCACATCGTCCTCGATCAACTCTTCGTCGTCATCATCGGCAGCGAAGTCCGCGCCGGGCTCCTCTTCGACCAGCTCTTCCTCGTCGTCGAGCTCTTCATCGTCGTCGTCCGCGAGCTCGTCATCGTCGTCGTCTTCGTCCTCGTCGAAGAAATCGAATTCCTCGTCGTCGTCATCCTCGTCATCGTCGTCTTCATCGACGTCATCAAGATCGAGCGGGGTCAGCGGCTGAGCGTCCTGGTCCGTCCCCTTCGCCGCGCCGCGCCAGCGACGATCGCTGGGCTCCAGCTCGAGCAGCAGGTCGTTTCGGTGGTTCGATGAGATCAGCGGCCGCGTGCTGGCAGTCATAAAGAAACTCCGGCAAGGTGTGAGGAGCGCGGGTTATATGATCGATTCCAGCAGAGAAGTCAACCCCGAATCGGGAAAATGTGCGTGCGATATCTTCCCCCAGGCATAAGGATGAGACGCTGATTCGGTAAGACTGTGAGATCGTGAGGGCCAAACAAGCATCAAAAACAGCCGACGTTGAACCTCAGCGCCTCACCGTATCACCTCTCACCGTCTCATTCCTTCGCCGGCGCCGGCACCGCCACTGTCTGCCCCTCGAACGACAGCAGCAGCCAGCCATCCGCCAGCGCGGCGTCCTTCAGCCGCTGCGTGATCGGCTCCAGCTCCAACGGCTCGCCCTTGAGGGCACAGCTGTCGGTCAGCCTGTAGATGCGATAGACATGGCTCGTCCTCCGCTCGCGCCCGCCGGCGAGGAACTCCTGCATGCTGCTGAACTTGCTCACCAGCACCATGCCGTCGCTGGATTGGAGCAGCGCTTTATATTCGCGTTCGTGGTCGATGACATCCGCGCCCACGAGCGTTCCACCTGCATCGAAGCAGATCACGCGCTGCTTGTACTGCGCGATCAGCCGATCGCCGCTGAGCTTCACATCCACCAGGTCGGTGGTGTTCCAGTCGCCCGCGACAGGAGCGTCGAAGGCGTCGGAGATGGCGCCGCTGCCGGCGTCGAGCGAGCGCAGCGCGCGCGTGCGGTCTTCGAGCACCATTCGATCGCCGACCGCCCAGGCGCGGCGGGCGGCGCGGGCGTAGTAGGCAGCGCTGGTCCAGATTTCAGGCCGCGGCGAATCGGCTTGGAGGATGTCGATCATCTCCACGCCGTCGAGCGTGCCATAGACCAGATCGCCCAGCGGGGTCAGCGACATCCAGATCACGCCGCCGTCGCCCATCGGACGATGTTTCAGCAGCACCGCGCCGGTGGCGGGATCGAGCACGAGGATCTGCGGAATCAGCTCCTTGCTGCCGGTGGTTTCGCTCTTGTGTCCTACGCGGCCGGCGAGGATCAATCCCTGCTCCGCCAGCATCGCTGCGTGAACCTGCTCCATGTGCTGCAGCGCGCCTGCGGTTTTCCTCCATTTGACCTGGTTGCCTGTAGCCAGGTCCAGCGCGACGGCGTCGCCCGTCCGCCGCACCAGCACGAGATCCTTGCCGCTCAGCAGAGGCAGGATTTCCGCGGGATCGAATGCTCCGCCGTCGGGCATTTCCGTCTCCGCGCGATGCAGCGAGCGCAGATCGGCTTCGCCTGCATCGAGCGCGTCGGTGAAGCGGCGGCTGGTCCAACGCTCCTGGCCCGTCTTGGCGTCGAGCATGATCGCCTTCGGCTCGGTCGGCGGCTTGCCCGGCGCCCAGATCAGCACGCGATCATCGTCCGCCAGCAGAAGCTGCGGACTGTCGCTGCCGATGTCGTGCGACCACAACGTCTCGAGCTTTGCAGCCGATCGCATCTGGAGGTTCGTGCCGTCGATCAGCAGCACCCGATCGGGCGGGCAGACGGCCTGTTCGTTGTACGCGGGAACGAGCGAGCCCTTCAGCGGCGTGCCCTGGTCCTTGAACGCGCCGAGGCGCGGGAGGCGCGGCGGCGCGGGCATCGGCATCTGGCTGAGCCACTGCGCCGCATCGCGCGGACCTTCAGCAGTGGCGAGCTGGAGGTCTGGGTATTTCCGCGTGGCATGCGCGAGCAGCGATTGCGTTCGCTCGAGCCAGCCCATGTGCGAGTACGCGCCGACGAGCGGACCGAGCAGCCGCTCCGCGCGCGAGCGCGTCGGCGCCAGACGGTACGCCCACATCAGCGATCCCGCCGCGGCCCGCCAGTCATCCTTCTCGCCGTGCAGCTTCGCGGCCAGAAGCACCGCGTCCACCGCGGAGTCGGCGAGCGGAAACTCCTGCGCGAGCGCGAGGAGCTTCTGCGGCGAGGCCTGGCCGGAGGCCGTCAGCTCCGCCACGCGCGTGCGGGCAAAATCGCTTTCGCGCGCGTACACCGCCGCGCCATGCCGCTCGATCAGCGCCGCGAGGCGAAGCGTCGCCACGGACGCTGCCGGCCGAAGCACCATCGCCTCCTCGCGCATCGCCCCGGCGATCGCTGGGTCGGACAGAATCGATTGATAGCTCTCCACCGCGCGATCGAGAATGTTGCGGCCGGCGAGCCAGTCGCCGTAGGCCAGCAGATGCTCCACGCGCTGCGAGGGATCGACCGCGACGGTGCCGATCAGCGCGTGCAGCGCTTCGCCCTCTTCGAGCGTGGAAGCGATTTTTTCGTGATCCGCCGAGAGAAGCATTTGAAACAGCTCCTGGCGATTCTGGCGCGAGGCGACGTCCAGCGGCGCGGAATTGACTGACTTCAGCGCGAGTTCCGCCGCCTCGAGCACCAGCTTGAGATTCCGCGCGCGCAGCGCCATCTGCAGCAGCGAAAGCGACGGCTGCGCATCCGAGGGCTCCGAGGCGATGCGCTGGCGCAGAATCTCCTCGGCGCGGCGGAAGGGCATGTACGCCGCCAGCCGATTGTCGCTCGCCATGATCAGCTGCGAATCCACCACCAGCGGGTTGCCGGGCTTCTCCATCGGCAGCTCGTGCACGATCTGGCCGTTGTGCTGATCCACCAGCAGCAGTCCCTCCGCGGTCGGGACCAGCAGGGTGCCGCCCGAGGGCGAGCTCGACGCTGACCCGGCGATCACCTGCACGCGGCCGCGGATCTCCAGCGCCCGTTCGCCGAGTCCGCTGCGCTGGCGCGCTTCGGGCGTGACATCGGGCAGGCGCCACACCGGCGTCTGGAGCTGATCCAGCTCGAAGGCGCGGATGTCGCGCCCGACGGCGATCACCATGTTCTCGCCCGCCAGGAAATATCGCGGCGAGCCCCAGGTTTTCAGATCCGTCGCGTCGTGTGATGGCTCGACGTCCGCGCCGGTCTCGCGGTCAAGCAGCACCACGCGGGACTGATCCGGCTGAAGCGCCAGCACGCCGCGCGGCGTCAGCAGCGGCGCGCCAAGGTCCCACGGCCAGCGGCTGCGCACGCCGGCATTGATCGGCGTCGAATACCTGCGGAGCCAGTTGGTCTGTCCGGTGGCGGCATCGATGCTGGCGATGGCGCCAATCGAACTGGCGATGAACAGCTGCCCGCCGTCGTAGACGAGCGTCGAGAGCGCGCGGCCGTCGCGCGACTGCATGCCGCCGACCGACGCCACGTGAAGCGACCACCGCAGCGCCCCGGTCTGCAGATCCAGCGCGACGACGTAACAGCTCGTCAGCAGCTGCGACGTGCTCTTGTGCGCAATGAAATAGACGCAGCCTTCCGCAATCACCGGCGCGCCGTGCGGAAACAACGCGTCCCCTTCAGCGCGTGCGGCGACGTCCTGCATCATGAACGGCGGCCAACGCTCACGCCCCGTCGCCGGATCCACGCAGACAATCTTCCCGCCCAGCATCCGTCCTTCCGGCGACATCAGCGGCTGATCGAGCATCGCCACGACGCTGCCCTCACCAACCGCGACGATGTTCAAATCCGGCGACATCTCACCATTGCTGAACAGCATCTGGTCCGACACCAAAGGAGAGCCCGACTCCGGCCAGAGCATGCGGCCGGTGAAGCGATCCACCGCGCGAATCACCTGCCCGGTGTTGATGTACACCGCGGAGCCCGCGATGGTCGCCGCCATCGTCAGCTGCTCGCCTCGCGTGGGCGTCGAGCCCGGCCGCGGGATCAGCGAGCGGTCGCCGGGATCCTCTTCGATCGCTCCGCCCGGCGAGGTGTTCTCGATCGGGATCTGCCAGATCGGCTGATCGACCAGTTCGCGCAGGTCTGCGAACTGCACGCGGTCCAGCGGCGAGACGCCGCGCTCCGCCACCGATGGCGCGGGCGGCGTGGTGGCGATCTGCTTGAGATGATCCAGACATGCCTTGGCCTGCGAGTCGTTGTCCTGCGAAAGCGCGGCGAGCGCGGCATCGACGCCGGCCTTGTCGCTCAGGTAATACGCCGCCAGGCCGAGCATGTACCGGTAGTGCGTGGCGCGGCGGCCGGTCAGCGACGCATGCTCCGCGGCTTCCGCAAGCCACCGCCGCGCGGTGAGGAATCGTCCGGCTTCGAGATTTTCCTGCGCCAGCCGCAAGAGCGCCTCGAGCCCGGGCTCGGTGAGCGAGCGCGTGATGGCCAGCCGCTGAAGATCGCCCGCATCAAGCAGCCGCTGCGCCTGCGCGTCTTCGCTCAGCTGATATCGCTCCAGCAGCGCGTCGTTGGACGAGAGCTCCGCCAAGACGCGGCTGCGCACGGAGACGTAGTGATCGCTGCCCGTGTTGGCAGGCATGACCTTCGAGGCGTAATCGTCCAACAGCTCCTGATATCGAGCCAGCGCTTCGGTGGGATTGTCCTTGACCTGATCGACGGCGCGGCGGAATAGCTCCCAGGCCTGCGGCGAATCGTTGATATAGACCGGGTTGTCCAGCTGCGCGAGCGCCGGCCGCGCGCACAGCGCCAGCAGCGCGGAAACGATCCAATGACGATATCGGGCAAAGTGGTGGCGCACGGCGACGCTCCGGATCGATCAACGCCCTCGCATGGGTTTATCGGCCAGGCGCGGGCAATCATGGTAGGAGTCTGCTGTGGGTTCGTTGCAGGGGCGAGCGCGGCTGCAGGAATGCCTCGACGCGATGACTCAGGCTGGGCGCCGACGGCGTGGCGGAACTGCGGGCCCGCCCCCTGCGAAGGGTTTAGTGTCCGGCCATCTTCCGGCACGCGGGTCTCTGGCATACTTTGGATTTCCGACTCGGTGGCGCACAACACCGGCGGGCTCCCGATGGAACGCGCCCCGGCGGGATGGTGGAGTTATGGGCAGTCAGAGGCGCGGCCGAAGGGAAACTCAAGCTGCCGCCGACGCGGGCCGATGCACATGCATCGGACCTTCCCGCGTAGAAATGTGAGATCCGCCGATGAGCCGAGTTGGCAGAGCTGCGTGCTGCGTGAGCAATCCCGAGAGGGCCGGCCGCCGCTGCCGACGCGTGCTTGTCCTGCTCGCCGCGATCGTCCTGCTGAGCATCGCTGATCTGACCATCACGCTCGCCTACCTTCGAGGCGCGGGGATGATGGAAGCCAATCCCGTCGCTGCGTTTCTCATTCGCTGGACGCAGTCGAGCTGGGCGCTGGTCTTCTTCAAGCTCTCCACCGTCGGGATCTGCGTGAGCCTTCTCTACAGGCTGCGGCGAAGCGTCGAGGGCGAACTCGCAGCATGGTGCGGCCTGGCGATCCTCATCTTCATGTCAGTCCAGTGGCGGCAGTATTCGGACAACGTCGATCTGCCCACTGTTGCCGTCGCGGATTACGGCGATGAGTGGCTTGTGCTGGATTGAACAATTCAACTGAGCCGCGTCGTGTCGACGCGGAGTCGCCTTCGCGGCCCAACGCCGTGAAGGCGACATCGAACTATACAAAATAAATAGCTCAAATCCGCTTGCATTCGGCCCGTGCGCGTGGCAGGCTATATGTGCCACCGCGTCGCTGCGGGTCCGGGCAGATAAATCTCGAAGTTCATGAATGAAGGGGTGGTCCAATGCGGTGGATGAACGATCTCGCCAGGAGTATCGGTGCTCTAGCTGTTATGACAATGTGCGTGACGAGTTTCAGCGCAAAAGCAAGCGCGATCGTCGGCGGCTTTACTCCCGCGGACAGCGATACCCGCTTCGACGCCGTGTGCGGCTACATTCGGCACTCTGCGTGGCATGATGGAGTGATTGGCCATTCGACTACCGAGTGGAACACGATCGGGTGCTCTGGCGTGCTCGTCGCACCCAATTTGGTACTGCTCGCGAATCATTGCGATCAGGTCGATTGTCAATTCTGGTCGGTACGGTTTCGGCGCAACCCTGATGGAACGGTCGGACACGTCAATGACAGCCTGCCGCATCACGGCGCGGAGACGTTCTTTCATGTCGACGTAGATTGCTACATCCCAGCCGGCAGTATCTTGCATCCAGATTCAGGGCAACCCTTTGTGTTGGACATGGTTCTGGCAGTGCTCCACGAACCCGTCACACATATTGCGCCGATGCCGATTCGATTTGCGGCTCCCCAGGATCTCCCAGCGAACACTCCGTTGTTTGTGGTGGGATGGGGACGAAAGGAAGTTGCGCCCTTCACGATCGGCGGACAGTGCCCCAATGACGAGAACAACGGAGATCTCAAGGCAACAGATCAAGTCGTCAATGATTTTTTTAGTCTTCTGCTTGCCATTCGCTGGCCACCGGTTTGCAACGGATCGCCAGTAGTGCCACCCGGAGCGTTGGGGCATGCAGCTGTTGGGGACTCAGGTGGCGCCATATTGGCGGTGTCGCCCGATTGTTCATCGCGGCTCGAGCTTGTGGCCGTGACTCAAACGGCGGTGTACGGACCGCTTCTTTACTTCGCCCAAGGTATTAGCGGTTTCCCCTTGCCGCCACCCTGTCCCGAAGACCTCCATCATGATTGGAATGTGGGACCAGCAGATTTAGCGCAATTGCTCTCTTGGTGGGGACAATCATGCGCGGGGCCGCAGTGTCAGGCCGATTTCAACTGCGATGGTGCAGTAGGACCGGCCGATCTAGCGCAGCTCCTGGCGTCTTGGGGTCCCTGCGATGGCGAGATTCCGACGTGCGACTGTACGTCCAGCCAACAGCAAGCGTCGAACCAAGCCAATGATTCAGACTTATTCCTTGATTGGGCACTTCAGGCAACGCTTGAAGAGTTGTTTGATTGGCTTGAGGAGTATCTGGAGGAACCATGATGATACCGGCAACAAGGTTGTTTTCACGCGCCTTGATCATTTCGGCAGCCATAGACTGCTCGCATTCAATTGCATCTGCGAATGTTGTTTTTGACCTAGAACCAAATAATACAATGATCACGGCACAGCCCGTGGCGCTGGATTTCAACTCTCTGTTCACTGTTGTGAACGGCACCATTCTTCCGGGCGACGTCGATTTCTTCCAGCTCAATCTGCCACAGACGTTGTCGATAGGCGCGTTCTTGCAACCAGTCCCGCCAGACGTCGACCTACCGCCCCACAACCTGGCGCTCTTCAATAGCCAGGGCAGTCAGGTGAATTTCGGTTTCCTGCCTGGTGGAATCTACACGTTAGGTTTGACTGGCATCAACGACGTCAATTTCATGGGAGACCACCAGCAGAACTTCAATTATCAGATTGTGATCGCATATACGCCGTCGGCGCCAACGCTTGCGATGTTCGCCGTTGCCATGATTGCAGGACCGCGGCGGCGGCGGTTGGCGTGACTGATGATGAAAGGAACTTTCATCACATCGATTGCTTTGGCGACATTCGTTTTCGGCCAAGACTGCTGCGCGGATATTCTGAATGAAATCGAGCCGAACAACACACCGGTTGCCGCGCAACAAATCATGCTCGATTTCAACACAGGTCTTACGAACCTGTCCGGATCGATCACACCGGGCGACGTGGATTTCTTTCAACTGACTTTTTCGACACCCGCAGCCTTGGGCGTATTTGTTGATCCGATCGGCTCCGACCCGCTTCCGCCGCACATTCTCGCGCTTTTCAACAGTCAGGGATCGCAGGTTTCGTTTGGATTCGTGCAGGCTGGGACCTATACGATCGGCCTGACTGGCGAGGGCGATTTCAACTTTCTAGGCGCCCATACGTCGAACTTCGACTATCAGATGATGATTGCATACTCGCCGAGTGCACCGTCGGGCGGGCTGTTCGCCGTGGCGATGCTCATCGGCCCGCGGCGGCGGCGCGTGGTGTAGGCGCGGTTCATTTTCAAGGTCATCTGGCAGGCATGAGACGCTGGGCTGGTGAAGTGGTACATTTCACCGCATGTCATCATCGAATGTCGTCCCCGCCGCCGCTGCCTTCGGAGTGTTAATCGCGCTGCTTCCCGGCTGCACCGGCTACAAGGACCCGCTTGTCACCGTCAAGTCCGTCCATCTGACGGACATGACCGAGGAAGCAGCGCAGGCGACCTTCACGCTCGAGCTGACCAATCCCAACGACGAGCCGCTGGAGCTGCGCGATTTCAGCTACACCGTCGCGGCCGAGGGCAGGACGATCTTTCAGGGACGCCGGGCCGCGCAGGCGGTGCTGAACCGCAAGGGCACGCGCGAATTGTCGCTGCCCGCCCCGCTGCTGTTTGACGCCCTGGGATTCACTGCCGCGTCGCATCCCGCGCAGATCAACTGCACGATCACGGGCTCGCTGGAGTATCTGGCGCCCGGCTCGATCGCGGAGCTGCTGTTCGACGCCGGCGTGAGCACGCCGGACATCGCCTTCAGCGGCGGCGGGACAGTGGACCTGACGGCGCCGAGACCCGCGACGCAGCCGGCGACATCGCCGACAACGCGGCCGTAAGTTGCTCATTCAACTTCGTTCGAGTTCTCGGTCCATCGCCTGAACCACCCGCCACGGCGGCGCCGCACGCGGCATTTCCCAGCCTGCATAACTGCATCAGCCTGCCCCGCCCGCGCGATCCGCAGGAAGTTCCACCTCAGATCGCCTCATCGGGTGACGGCCGGGCATTCGCCGGTCGATGACAACCCTTGAGCGTTGCGCCAGACGCGATGCGCCGTGAGTTCTGACGACTCATGGCTCATCCCTCATGGCTCATCGCTCGAATCAGGGAGCCGTCATGCAGCTTGCCGACATCATTCGCACCGCTCACGAGCATTCCGCGTCGGACATCCACCTGGTCAGCGGCCACCCGCCGATGATGCGCGTCCACACCGTGATGACGCCGATGGATTATCCGATCCTCACGCCCGACAGCGTCAAGCGCGCCCTGGCGGAGATGACCAACGAATTTCAGCGCAATGCCTTCGAGACGAACAAGGACCTGGACTTCTCCTACGAAGTCTCGGGCCTCGGCCGCTACCGCGTCAACGCGCACATGCAGCGGGCGACGATCGGCATGGCGATGCGAATCATCAAGTCCAAGGTTCCGCCGCTGGAAGCGCTCAACCTTCCGGACATCATCAGCCGCCTGACGTATCTCCCGCGCGGCCTGGTGCTCGTTACCGGCGATACCGGCTCGGGCAAATCGACCACGCTGGCCGCGATGATCCAGGCGATGAACGATCGCTATCGCAAGCACATCATGACGCTCGAGGATCCCGTCGAGTACAGCTTCAAGAGCAACAAGTGCCTGATCGAGCAGCGCGAACTCGGACAGGACATGCCGAGCTTCTCCAGCGGTCTGAAGCACGCGCTGCGTCAGGACCCGGACATCATCCTCGTCGGCGAAATGCGAGATCTCGAAACGACCGCGCTGGCGATCTCGGCCGCAGAAACCGGTCACCTCGTGCTCTCGACGCTGCACACCGTCAACGCGTCGCAGACGGTCGAGCGAATCATCGACATGTATCCCGCCGGTCAGCAGAACCAGATTCGCTCGATGCTCGCCAACACCTTGCAGGCGGTGGTGAGCCAGACGCTGTTTTCCCGCATCGATCAGCCGGGCATGGTTCCCGCGATCGAGGTGATGCTCTGCACGCCCGCGGTGCGCAACATCATCCGCGAGGCGCGAACGTTCGAAATTCCCAACGTGATCGACACGAACCGCCAGCTCGGCATGATCAGCCTGGATAACGCGATCGCGGAGCTGTATTTCAACGGTCTGGTCAGCCGCGAGGACGCGATCAGCCAGGCCGCGTTCCCTGACAAGCTGGAGCGGCAGTTGGCCGCGTGAGAAACAAGTCGACAAGTCAACAAATCGACAAGTCGACATCAGGAAGAGTTGCAGATGCATCAGTTGTCAACAGATCGTCAGGAGGCATCGCGAAGCCGCGAAGCGGCATGCTCGATGTTGACGTGTTGACTTTTCGATTTGTCTAAGTGTGATCTGACCCATGCCACATTACCGCTACCAAGCACGAACGTCAGCCGGGCAGGTGCAGATGGGCGTTCTCGCCGCCGAGAGCGCTTCCACCGCCGCCCAGCTGCTGCGCAACCAGGGCCAGCACGTGCTTCAGCTCGTGCCGGTGCAGAGCGCGACCGCCGCGATCACCGGCAAGCTCAAGGTGCTGAACTATTCCTCCGGCCCGTCGCGCAAGGACATTCTCGATTTCACCACGCAGCTGGCCGTGATGATCCGCGCGGGCATCAGCCTGCGCGCCTCGCTCGACGGCATCAGCGAGCAGGTCACCAACCCCAAGTTCAAGAAGATTCTCATGTCGATCAAGCTCGACGTGGAATCCGGCAAGCAGTTCTCCGAGGCCATCAGCAAGTTTCCCAAGCTCTTCGGCCCGCTGTACGTCAACATGACCCGCGCGTCGGAAATGTCCGGCTCGTTCGCGAAGATGCTCGACCGCATCGCGTCCTACATGGCGCAGGAAATCGAAACCCGCAAGATGGTCATCGGGGCCAGCATCTACCCCGGCGTGATCGCGACGATGGCGATCGCGGTCACCGTCTTCCTGCTCACGTTCGTGCTGCCGAAGTTCGCCGGCGTGTTCAAGGGCAAGGAATCCGTCATGCCCGCGCCGACGAAGTTCCTGCTGGCGCTCTCCGCCTTCGCGGTCAGCTACTGGTGGATCGTTCTGCTCGTGGTGATCGCCCTCATCGTCGGCTTCATCATCTTCATCAAGACCGAAGTGGGCAGCTTCTGGTTCGACAAGACCAAACTGACCGCGCCGCTGTTCCGGCGGATGTTCCGCGCGCTCTACATCAGCCGCTCCCTGCACACCATGGGCGAACTGCTCAACGCCGGCGTGCCGATGCTCGATACGCTCGCCATCACGGGCGATATCTCCGGCAACCAGCTCTACAAGCGCCTGTGGCGCAGCGTGTACGCCGCCGTCAAGCAGGGCAAGAAGATCCAGACCCAGCTGCACAAGTCGAAGCTTCTGCCGCTTTCGGTGATTCAGATGATCGCTGCGGGCGAGGAGTCCGGCCGGCTTGGCGAAGTATTGCAGGAAGTCTCCGGGTATTACGCGAAGGCCCTGCGCGATGCCATCAAGGCCGTCACCGGCATGATCGAGCCGCTGATGATCATCATGATGGGCTCCGTGGTCGGCTTCATCGCCATGGCGATCATCCTGCCGATCTTCAAGATGAGCAGCATCGTGTCGGGGCATCACTAGCTCGTGCACAGTTCGGAGGCATGAGGGAGTCGCAAGTGACACGTCGATCTGGTTTTACGCTTCTGGAAACCGCTCTCGCGATCGTCATCATCAGCACCGGCGTGCTCGCGATGATGGCGGCGCAGCAGGCGTTTCACCAGAAGAACGGCTGGTCGTCGCAGGTTTCCATCGGCACGCGGCTGGGCAACGAAATCCGCGAGATGACGCTCAATCTGCCCCGGCGCGATCCGGTCACCGGCGCCGCCCACTGGGGGCCGGAGTCCAACGAGCTTTCCTTCGATGATTACGACGACCTGGACGATTTCGACGGCTCCGCCGGCACGGGCCTGATCTTCTCCGCGGAGCTGGGCAACGGCCCGGTGAACGCCCGCCGCGAAATCATCCCCGACATGGCCGGCTGGTCGCAGACCGTCACCGTCAAAAACGTCAATCCATTCGACATCAACGCGGTCGTCAGCGACGGCTCGACCGAGATGGTGAAGATCGAAGTGCTGATCGAATATCAGGGTCCGATGGACGACGCCCCGCATGAGATCACGCGGGTGTCGTGGATTGCCCCGAACTAAAGGGGGAAACGCGCGGAGGCGTTGGAGCTGACCATGAAGGTTCGTGCAGTTTTTCAATCTGAACTCTCGATCAATGAGCTCGGCAATGATTTTGCGCCCGGTTCACGCCGGGCCAAAGCGCAGCGCCGGCCCGGGTCGTCCCGCGCGCGCTGTACTTCCCGCCGCGGCGTCTCCTCCGTCCTCTCCATGATGTTCCTCGTCCTGTTCAGCTCTCTCGCCGCCGCGATGGCCGTCGTCTCGCAGGGCAACCTGCGCACCGCGGACTCCCATCAGAAGGTCTCGCGCGCGATGAGCGCCGCGGAAACCGGCCTCACCTTCGCCGCCAAGCGGCTCGCGTCCGAATCCAAGCGCTTCGTCGTGAAGAAGGGCGTCATCGATGCCACCTACGCCGAGCAGCTCTGGCTCGGCACCTATGACGAAGCCGCCACCGGAACCGTCACCGTCCTGCCGCCGACGGGCTATGTCGTCAACACCCCGCCCGACGGCATCGCCTATGCCGTGCGCGACGCGCACTTGGCCGATTCCGACGATGTCGTTCTCGAGTCCGGCGACAACTCCCTGCCATCCGTGAACAACCAGACCGGCACCTTGCTCGCGCGGCCGATCAGCCTCAGCGCCAACGCCGGCGGGCCGTTCTTCCGCCTCAAGTACGAGCTGATCGACAATCAGCCCGCCATCCGCGTGACCAGCCAGGGCATCGATGACGATGTCACGCGCACGCTCCAGATGGATTTCGTCCTCAACAAGAAGATCAAGTACGCGGTGATCAGCCCCAACCGCATCATGATCGGCAAGAACGTGCGCATCGAAGGCCCGCTCGGCTCGCGCTACGGCATCGTCGCGGGCGAGCTGAATTCCCCCAACGGCGACCCGCTCGTCATGCGCAGCGACTTTTATTATCTCAACGCCCAGCTCACCACCTGGCTCGACACCTTCTTCACGCAGGTGCGCGACTACGACGTCGAC
>JADMIO011618433.1_pt1 | contig 29142 bp, 25 predicted proteins | sample 8958161 | NCBI WGS metagenome assembly JADMIO01 (sample SAMN16585339, study PRJNA669376) | soil metagenome | isolation source: Crop rotation soil | place: USA: Cullars Rotation, Alabama | collected 2011 | reverse complement strand
AACCGCCGATGTCAGGCGCGCGATTGAGACCGGGAGCGCAACACGCGTCATCGACGGCCGGGGCCACTCACTGGTCCCGGGCTTCGTCGACGGCCACACCCACGTCGTCTATGCCGGCGATCGGCGCGACGAGCTGAGGCGCCGCCTCGCGGGCGCGACCTACGCGGAGATCGCCGCCGCAGGGGGCGGCATTCTGTCGACGATGAGGGCGACTCGCGCGGCGACCGAAGCCGAACTCGTCGAGCAGACGCGCGGACGGCTGGCGGAGATGCTCGCCGCGGGTTCAACGACGGTCGAGGCCAAGAGCGGCTACGGTCTCACGACGGACAGTGAGATCCGGATGCTGCGTGTCATCGCAGCGTTGAACGACACGCAGCCGATAGAGCTGGCTTCGACGTTCATGGCCGCGCACGAAGTGCCCCCGGAGTTCCGCGGCCGTCAGGCGGAATTCGTCGAGCTCATCATTCGCGAGATGATTCCGGCCGCGGCCGGTCTCGCAGAATGGTGCGACGTGTTCTGTGACAAGGGTTTCTTCACGCCGGACGAATCCATCGCGATCCTCGAGGCCGGGAAGAGCGCCGGAATGAAACCCAGGATTCACGCAGATGAGCTCGTGGCAAGCGGTGGACCGGCGGTTGCCGCGCGCGTGGGGGCACGCTCGGCCGATCACCTCGTACAGGTCACCGACGAGGGGATTACACATCTCAAGGGCGCCGGCACCGTTGCCACTCTGCTTCCGGCCGCCGCGTTCTTTCTCAAGCTCGGCCGCTTCGCACCCGCGCGCAATCTCATCGCGGCAGGCGTACCGGTCGCGCTCGCGACCGACGTCAATCCGGGCGGGGGCCTGTCTCCGTCAATGCCGTTCGTCATGACGCTCGGATGCTTCGCGATGGGCCTGACGTTCGAAGAAGCCCTCGCCGCAGCGACGATCAACGGCGCCTGCTCGCTCGATCGTGAGGACAGGATCGGCAGTCTCGAGGCGGGCAAGCAGTTCGACGCTGTCCTGGTCGATGGCCCCGCCGTCAATCTGCTCAGAACAAACACCGCGGCGATCGCCGCGGTCTTCAAGAAGGGAATCGAGGTTCATGCTCGTCCATAAGACCGTCGCCGATCTGCTCGATGCATTCGCCGCCCCGACACCCACGCCGGGCGGTGGCTCAGCCGCCGCACTGGCCGGCGCGATGGCCGCCGCCCTGCTCGAGATGGTCGCGTCGATGCCGAAGACGAAGAACAACACGCCCGAGGATCGGGCCGCGCTCGGCGCCGCCCTGCCCCAACTGAAGTCATTGCGGGCGAAGCTGACCGGACTGGTCGATAGCGACTCCGCGTCATACGACGCAGTTGTCGCGGCGTACAGGCTGCCGAAGACAACGGATGACGAGAAGGCCGCGCGGAAGGCAGCCGTTCTCGACGCCATGCGCGGCGCGACAGAGGTGCCGCTCGAAACCGCACGCGCCGCTTTCGCGCTCGTGCCCCTTGCCGCCACGGTTGCCGGACACGGCAACCCGAACGCCAAGAGCGACGCGAGCGTCGCGCTGGGTCTCGCCCGTCAGGCGGCTTCCGGCGCGCGTGCGAATGTCGAGATCAATCTGGAAGGAATCGCGGACGGCGGCTACGTGGCAAAGGTCCGGGCGGAACTCGCGACGTTGGGCTGAATCACCGCACTCTGCGGAGCAGTCGGCTCCACTGGATATCGCCGAACGACTCCCCTATCGACAGGTAGATGAACAGGGCCTGGCCCTTCACGTACGACGCGGGCATGAATCCCCAGTAGCGGCTGTCCTCGGAGTTGTCCCGGTTGTCGCCCATCATGAAGTACTGGCTTGCCGGCACCGTGACCGGACCGTAGTCGACGCGCACGTCCTCGCTTCTCACGTCGTTCGGATCGGGCGGCGGGTTGAGGAACTGCACGTACGGCTCGTCGAGCGGCTGATCGTTGACGAACACTTTCTTCTTCCTGAGCTCGATGCGGTCGCCAGGCAGACCGATCACGCGCTTGATGAAATCGCGCTCGGGTTCCTTCGGGTATTTGAAGACGACGACGTCGCCGCGCTTGATGGGGCGGCTCGGCAGCAGTGCGTGCTCGATGGCGGTCTGGCCGGGCGCGAACACCATCTTGTTCACGATGAGGTGATCGCCGATGAGGAGGTTCTTCTCCATCGAGCCGGTCGGAATCTTGAACGCCTGGAAGACGAACGTGCGCGCGAATAGCGCGAGCGCCACGGCGATGACCAGCGATTCGAAGTACTCCCGAAAGACAGACTTTTTCATCAGTTGCTGTTGTCCTGACCGATTTTGAGGACCGCCAGGAATGCTTCCTGCGGAATCTCGACGCGGCCGACCCGCTTCATGCGCTTCTTGCCTTCTTTCTGCTTCTCCAGCAGCTTCCGCTTGCGGGAGATGTCGCCGCCGTAGCACTTGGCCAGCACGTTCTTGCGCAGCGCGCTCACCGTTTCACGCGCGACGATCCGGCTGCCGATCGCGGCCTGGATCGCGACTTCAAACATCTGCCGCGGAATCAGCTCCCGCATCTTCGCGGCCAGCGCGCGGCCGCGGGGATACGAATTCTCCTCGTGCACGATCATCGACAGCGCGTCCACGGGATCCCCGTTGACGAGAATGTCGAGTTTGACCAGCGGCGACTCCCAGTAACCGGTGACATGGTAGTCGAGCGACGCGTAGCCACGCGAGATGGTCTTCAGGCGATCATAGAAGTCGAGCACGACCTCGTTGAACGGCAGTTCGTAGGTGATGAGCACGCGATTCTGCGAGACGTACTCGAGCCCCTTCTGGATACCGCGCTTCTCCTGACACAATTCCAGGATGCCGCCGACGTGGTCGTTCGGCGTCAGGATCATCGCCGTAATGACCGGCTCCTCGATCTTCTCGATCCGGCCCGTTTCGGGCAGCTTGGCCGGACTGTCGATTTCCTGCACTTCCCCATCCGTCGTCGTCACGCGGTACAGAACGCCAGGGGCCGTCGTGATCAGATCCTGATCGAACTCGCGCTCCAGGCGCTCCTGGACGATCTCCATGTGCAGGAGGCCGAGGAATCCGCACCGGAATCCGAAGCCGAGCGCCATCGACGTCTCAGGCTCGAAGAAAAATGACGCGTCGTTCAACCTGAGCTTCTCGAGGGCCTCGCGCAGCTCCTGGTACTTCGACCCTTCGACCGGATACAGGCCGGCGAAGACCATCGGCTTGAGTTCCTTGAAACCCGGGAAGGGCTCCGACGTTGGCCGGCCGACTTCGGTAATCGTGTCGCCGATCTTCGCGTCCGCCACGTTCTTGATGTTGGCGACCATGAAGCCCGCTTCGCCGACGCCAAGCTCCTGGACCGGCACGGGTTTCGGCCCGAAGACACCGAGCTGTTCGACCTGGAACTCCTGGCCGGTGATCATGAGCCTGATCTTCTGACCCGGCTTCATGACGCCGTCAATCACGCGCGTGAGAATCACGACGCCGCGGTACGGGTCGTACCAGGAATCGAAAATCAGGGCCTTCAGCGGCGCGTCGGCGACGCCGGACGGCGGAGGCAGGCGCGTGACGATTGCTTCGAGGATCTCAACGACACCGATCCCGCTCTTGCCGCTCGCCAGGATGGCGCCGCTGGCGTCGAGCCCGATGATCTCCTCGATCTGCCGTCTTGCCTCGTCCGGCTGGGCGCCCGGCAAATCGATCTTGTTGATGACGGGGATGATTTCGAGGTTGCTCTCGACGGCGAGGTACGCGTTGGCCAGGGTCTGCGCTTCCACACCCTGCGACGCGTCCACGAGCAGCAGCGCACCTTCGCACGCAGCGAGCGATCGCGTGACTTCGTAGGAGAAGTCGACGTGGCCGGGCGTGTCGATGAGATTCAGGACGTACTGGTTGCCGTCCTTCGCGCTGTAGTTCAGACGGACGGCGTGGGCCTTGATGGTGATGCCGCGCTCGCGCTCGAGGTCCATCGAGTCGAGGACCTGCGCCTCCATCTCACGGGCCTGGAGCGCGCCGGTGACCTCGAGAAACCGATCGGCCAGCGTCGACTTGCCGTGGTCGATGTGCGCGATGATCGAAAAATTGCGAATTAAACGGGAGTCCACTACCGCTGCTCGATGGGCAACACCTGTTGCGGATAGGGCGGTCCGATGTAGTCCGTGCGCGGGCGGATGAGGCGATTGTTGGCGTACTGCTCGAGCACGTGCGCGGTCCAGCCGGAGATGCGGCTCACGGCGAAGATCGGCGTGTAGAGATCGACCGGGATGCCCATGCAATAGAACATCGACGCCGAGTAGAAGTCGACGTTGGGATTGAGCTTCTTCTCCGTCTTGATCAGCTGCTCGATGCGCTGGGACATCTCGAACCACTGCGGCTGGCCGGACTTCTCGCCGAGCAGCTTCGAGAACCGCCGGAGGTGCGTAGCGCGCGGATCCTCGGTGCGGTAGACGCGATGGCCGAAACCCGAGATCTTCTCCTTGCGCGCGAGCTTCGCCCGCACGGCCGCTTCGGCCCGTTCGGGGCCCGCGTCCTTGCCGATCTCGAGAAGCATCTTCATGACGTCAATATTCGCCCCGCCGTGGAGCGGCCCCTTGAGCGCGCCGATGGCGCCGACGATGGCCGAATGCACGTCGGTGAGCGTCGCGGCCGCCACGCGCGCCACGAACGTCGACGCGTTGAGCTCGTGATCGGCGTGCAGCACGAGCGAGACGTCGAACGCGCGCGTCGCGAGCGCCGTCGGCCGCTGGCCCGTCAGCATGTAGAGAAAATTCGCGGCGTGGCCGAGCGCGGGATCGGGCTCGATATGGCCACCGCCGCTCGACATCCGGCCCCACGTCGCAACGATGGAACCGAGCTGGCCGGTGAGACGCACGGCTTTTCGGTACGACGCGGCCCGCGACCTGTCCTGAGCGTCGGTGTCGTAGTGGCCGAGGATGGAGGTGAGCGTGCGGAGCGCGTCCATCGCGTCGACCTGCGGCAGCGACTTCATCGCGCGCAGGATCGGCTCCGGCAGCTTGCGCGCCGCCGCGAGCTGCGTCTTCAGGTCCCCGAGCTCGGCGCGGCTCGGCAGGCGGCCGTGCCAGAGCAGATAGCAGCACTCCTCGAACGAGACGCCCTTGTCCGCGTCGGCGAGGTCGTGAATGTCGTAGCCGTGGTACGCGAGAACGCCGCGATCGCCGTCGAGATAACAGATCGCGGACTCGCCGGCGACAACATCCTCGAGGCCGGCCTTCGGCTTCGCTTCCACTGACATCTATCTATTTCCCGCCGGCGATCTGTGGCGCCTTCACGAGCAAATCGTCGCCGCCTATCTGCTGGAAGATGGACAGAAGTCCTGTATAGAGGAACCCGACCTGGAACAGGACGAGGAACGGCAGCGTGCCGTAGATGTCGTGGCCGAGCGCGTAGATGACGGCGCCCGTGAAGTAGAGCCCGAACGCGACCTCGACGAGCGGCTGGATCGGAAGCGCCTGATGGTACTTCTTGCTCCTCCAGCCGTCGCCGTTGGTCCGGATGCCGTACTTGGGCGTCCGCACGAACGGACTGACCGTGCCGCGCATCGCTTCGATGACGGCCTTCGTGTTGTTCACGGCGAGGCCGATGCCCACCGCCATGACCATCGGCAGATACAGCGCGCGGGTGCGCCAGTCCGGGTACGTCTCGCGCTGGGAAATCAGATAGAAATTGAAAACCGAGAGCGTGGCCGCCGCGAACAACGGGATGTCGATCAGGAGCATCTCCGTCCAGCCCATGTTGTAGCGCACGATCATCGCCGGCCACATGAGGATGGAGAGCAGGACCATCAGCACGTAATTGAAGTTCGCCGTGAGGTGGAAGAACGCCTCGGCCTTCACCTTGAGCGGCAGTTGGCTCTGGAGCAGGTACGGCAGCACTTTGCGGCACGTCTGAATGGAGCCCTTCGCCCAGCGATGCTGCTGCGATTTGAAGGCGTTCATCTCGACGGGCACTTCCGCGGGCGTCACGAGATCGGGCAGGAACAGGAACTTCCAGCCGCGCAGCTGCGTGCGATAGCTGAGGTCGAGGTCCTCGGTCAGCGTGTCGTGCTGCCAGCCGCCGCCGTCGGCAATCGCCACCTTGCGCCAGACGCCGGACGTGCCGTTGAAGTTGAAGAAGCAGCCTGAACGATTCCGGCCGCCATGCTCGAGCACGAAATGACCGTCGAGCAGGATCGCCTGGATGCGGGTCAGCACCGAGTAGTCGTGGTTCAGGTGCCCCCAGCGCGCCTGCACAACAGCGAGCTTTTCATTGACCGTGAAGTGCGGCACGGTCCGCATCAGGAAGTCCGAGGGCGGCACGAAGTCGGCGTCGAAAATCGCCACGAACTCGCCCTTCGCCGTCTTCAACCCCGCGTCGAGGGCGCCCGCCTTGAAACCAGTGCGATCGGTCCGGTGGTGGTACGAGATGTCGAAGCCCCGGCCCGCCTGCCGTGCCACAGCCAGCCGCGCGATCTCGCACGTCTCGTCGATCGAATCGTCGAGGACCTGGATGTCGAGCTTGTCCTTGGGATAGTCGATCCGGCAGACGGCGTCCACCAGGCGATCGACGACGTACATCTCGTTGAAGATCGGAAGCTGAATCGTGACGCGCGGCAGGTCCTCGTCCCGGACCGCCGGCGGCGGGCCCGGAGCGCGATCCTTGTGCTTCATGTACTGGTAGACAAGGAAGTAGCGGTGCCACCCGTAGATCCCGAGAATGCTCAGGACGAAAAAGTAGGCGATTAGGACTGCCGTCTCGGGTGCCGTCATAGAATGGAGACCGGGCGCGCGGCCCGACCAACCATTCTAAAACGGAAAACCGTTGCAGTGACAGTGGACTCCAGCAGGACCTCAGCCCTTCGCGCTCTCTTCGAGGCGGTGCGCGACGGGCGCCTCGACCCGGCCGCCGCGGAGACCCAGGCGCTCAAACTTCAGGGAAATCCGTTCGAGGATCTCGGATTCGCCAGGGTGGACCACCATCGGGCGATCCGGCAGGGCTTCCCGGAAGTCGTCTTCGGACAGGGCAAGACGCCCGACCAGATCGCCCGCATCTCCCGGGCCATCGTCGATCGCAATCACAGCCTGCTCGTGACCCGCACGGACGCCGCCGCCCATGCTGCAGTCTCCGCTCTGATTCCAGACGTGGTGTTCCACGAACAGGCGCGTCTGATTGAACGGCGCCTGGCTGTCGAGCGGGGTCGCGGACGCATCCTGGTCGCCGCCGCCGGCACGTCGGACCTGCCCGTCGCCGAGGAAGCGGCGATCTGCGCGGAAGTCATGGGCAACGACGTCGACCGGCTCTACGACGTAGGCGTCGCCGGGCTGCATCGGCTCCTGGCCGAGCAGGAACGCATCATGGCCGCGCACGTCATCATCACCGTCGCGGGCATGGAGGGCGCGCTCGCCAGCGTCATCGGCGGTCTGGTCAAGGTCCCGGTGGTGGCCGTACCGACGAGCGTCGGCTACGGTGCAAGCTTCGGCGGTATTACCGCGCTGCTGGCGATGCTGAACTCGTGCGCAACCGGCGTGGCCGTCGTCAACATCGACAACGGCTTTGGCGCGGCGGCGATTGCGAGTTCGATCAATCACCTTCCATAGGATTTGGTGATTTGGTGATTTGGTGACTTGGTGATTTGGTGATTTGGTGAGTTCGGCTGCGCGCGCTGCTGCGAGCTTCGTGGCGCTGACTGCGGTGTTTACGTGGCCGCAAGTCATTCATCCGCTGAGTGTTCCGGAGAACATCGACGCGTACTTCAACATGTGGCGCGTGTCGTGGTTCGCACACCAGGTGTTCGCGGATCCGTCACATCTCCTTGACGCCAACATCTACTACCCGGCGCAGGGTGCGCTGCTCTTCTCCGATGCTGTCCTGCTGCAGGCGACCGTCGCACTGCCCTTCCTGAAGCTCGGCGCCCCGGCAGTGCTCGTAACCAACGCACTGATCTTCGTCGGGTTCGTCGCTTCTGCGCTCGGCATGTTCCTGCTTGTCCGCGAGCTGACGGGGCGCACACTTCCGGCGGTGCTTGGCGCGGTGGTCTTCGCGTTCGCGCCGTTCCGCTTCGATCACTACTTCCACCTGGAGATGGGATGGGCGCAGTGGATGCCCCTTGCGCTCTGGGCGGTGCACCGCACGTTCAGGACGGGACGCCTGGCCATGGGGCTTCTTGCGGGCCTGTGCATCGCGCTGCAGGGCTACTCGGCGGTCTATTACCTGGTCTTCCTCGCCGCCGGTCTCGCAATCGCCGCGCCGTTTCTCATCTGGCAGGCTGACCCGCGGATGCGCTGGCCCGCGATTCGATCGCTCGCCGCAGGAGCACTCCTCGCTGGAGTTCTACTCGCGCCATACATGAAGGTCTACGCTGACGCGGCAGCTGCCACAGGTGGACGGTCGCGCGAGCAGGCTCTCTACGCCTACGCCGCGGGGCCGAAGCACTACGCCGCCACCATGCCAACGAGTCTGCTCTATGGCACGACCATGGGCACGATTGGACAGCACGAGAAGCGCCTGTTTCCCGGCTTCCTGGTGATTGGCCTGGCCGTATTGTCTCTGTGGCCCCCATTCGATCGGCGGCGATTTGCCTACGCCTTGATACTGGCGTTCGCGATCGATCTCTCATTCGCCCATCGGGGCCTGCTGCCGGGCTGGCTCTACGACCACGTCTTCGTTTTTCGTGGCCTGCGAGTGCTGCCGCGCGTCGGCCAACTCATGCTTCTGGCTGTTGGCGTGATGGCCGCACTCGGGCTGTCGCGCCTCATGGACGCGGTCCGCGTGCGACGGCCCGAGTGGACGTCGGCCGTCGGCACCGCGGCGATCGCTGTAACGTGCCTGGAGTACGCGGCGCGTCCCATGACGCTCGTCCCGGTCGACACTGTTCCGTCTCCGGTGGCGGCCTGGCTCGAATCCCAACCGCGTGGCGTCGTGGCTGAGTTTCCCGCGCCTGGCCCGGTGTCGGAGGGTGTGCCCGAGGTCTATTACCAATATGCGTCGACCTTTCACTGGCAGCCGCTGGTAAACGGCTACAGCGGCATGTACCCGACCGGGTACGTTCAGTGGATCGAGGCGATGAAGAATTTCCCGGATGATGCCGCGATGTCGGGGCTCCGGGAGAAGCAGGTTACGTACATCGTGCTGCACGAGAAGTACTGCCCGGCCGGTGAGTACCAGCGAATCGTGCGTGCACTCGCCGGCAGAACCGATCTGGTGGCGTACGGTCCGTTCCCTGATGGCACGGGCGAGGCCCGGGCCTACCGGATGCTCGCCAGGTGATGCCGGCCCGGCCTAAGAACCCTTCACACGGAACTGGGCAGGCCGGCAATCCGGGACGTTCGGATTATTCAGTGCGTCCAGGGGGTGCGGAAGCGTTACGGCGCTCGCCGAATCTGCCTCATCGAGATGCTTGCTGACGAACGTGACTTCATAGGCCCAGCTCGGAAACGGGCCCAGGTGTTCGACGCAGCTGAAGTTGTTCGTGTGGAAATGCGCAACGTGAAAGAACTGCTTCAACCGGCGCACGACCTCCAGTGCCCGCTCGCCCGGGACACCGTGCATCTCGATGATGAGCTGGTCGATGCGCGCGAGGGTATCGTCGCTGGCCCTGGCAAGGACATCCCATTCCGCCTCTTCGATGTCCATCTTCACGACAATCTGTTTGCCTGCGTCGCCGTTCTTCTGCATCTGTCCGGCGATCGAGTCGAACTCGCGCCCGTCCTCGGATTTGCGTACGGCTCCCACACATTCGGGATGAAACCTCGTCCCGCCCCCCGGACATGACGGCACATCGGTGTTGAAGCAGTCGTACTGGTGTGTCGCGACCTGAAACCGCGTCGAGACCTGACAGCCCCACTGGTCGTAGCCGGAAATGCCGTAGGAGTACGCGGCGCCCACGCCGCCGAGCAGGTTGCCGCACGTCAGGTAACCGCCGTCGTTCACTTCACCGAAACGCTCCAGCTGGCACTTCCTCAGAGCGACCGGGCGAAGCTCGTCGAACGTCAGCTGCCGCGCCTCGATCTCGCGGGCGCTCGCCTGCCGCTTCAAATAGACGTTGACCTGATTGCGAACGACCAGGATCAGCACGATGGCGAACAGCACCGCGGCTGCCCGCGTAAGTGTGCGTTTGTTCACGGTGAGCGGTGAGTATAGCTTGCGGCTATCCTTGCTGGATGCCTATTTCGATCGAGCTTGGCCTGGATACGTTCGGCGATGTCACCACAGGCAGCGACGGCCAGCTGCTGTCGCAGGCGCAGGTGCTCCGCAACGTTGTCGCCGAAGCAGAACTGGCGGAACAGGTCGGTGTCGATTGTTTCGGCGTTGGAGAGCATCACCGCCCTGACTTCGCGGTGTCGGCGCCGGAGACGATCCTCGCGGCAATCGCCGCGCGCACGAAGAAGATGTGGCTCGGTTCGGCCGTCACTGTTCTCAGCACCGACGATCCGGTCAGGGTCTTCCAGCGCTTCTCAACACTCAATGCCATCTCGAGCGGGCGCGCCGAGGTGATTCTCGGTCGCGGCTCGTTCACCGAGTCGTACCCGCTGTTCGGCTACGACCTCTCGAACTACGACGAGCTGTTCGAGGAGAAGCTGGACTTGTTCGTCCGCCTGCTCGGCAACGGACCGGTCACCTGGCGCGGCAACTCACGAACGGCGCTGAACACGCAGCGCATCTATCCACCCGTCGAAACAGGAACGCTGCGCACGTGGGTCGGCGTGGGAGGAAGCCCCGAATCGGTCGTCCGCGCCGCCCGCCACGGCTTGCCGCTGACGCTCGCGATCATCGGCGGTAATCCGATCCGGTTCCGGCCCTACGTCGACCTGTATCACCAGTCCCTCGAACGTTTTGGGAAGGCGCTGCAGCCGATCGCCGTGCACTCACCGGGACACGTTGCACCGACTGACGAACAGGCGCGGGAGGAGCTCTGGCCGCACTACGCCGCGATGATGACGCGTATAGGCACTGAACGTGGCTGGCCTGCGGTCGATCGCTCGCACTTCGAGCGCGAGGCCGGGCCCGCCGGCGCATTGTGTGTCGGTTCACCGGACACGGTCGCCGCGAAGATCGCAGGCACGGTGCGGCAGCTGGGACTTGCGAGATTCGACATGAAGTACAGCGCCGGCACGCTGCCCCACGAGACGATGCTGCGCAGCATCGAGCTGTTCGGGACAAAAGTCGCCCCCGGCGTCCGAGATCGACTCGCGTGATTTCCCGTCGTCTTGGTGTGTGTGTGTGTGTGTGTGTGTGTGTGTGTGTGTGTCTGAGGGCGCTACTTGATTTCGATCTGATTCGGCAGCTCGCCCAGGTTGTAGTACCGATGGCTCAGGCCGCTGTCGCGCACGATCACGACGCGGAGGCCTGACTGCGTCAGGTCACCCAGCGGCATCCCCACCGGGCCACTGGTCGTCATTTCGATCTCGCCGTCGCGGCCCGACGCATTGCGGTGGTAGTGGCCCGAGAACAGATACCTCACGCCGGAGTCGTGGAACAGCCCGAGATGCACCGATCGACGCTCGGTTGGAATGTTGAAGTACTGATCGGCCTCTGCCGCCGTGTCGAGAAACCACGGATGGTGCTGGAACACGACGATGTGCCGCGCTCCCGAACTCCGCAGGTTCGGGAGCTCTCCACGAAGCCACGCCAGCTGGCGTTCGTACAGATCCTTCGCTTTGGCCGGCGTGTGAATCAGCGTGGAGTTCAGGACGATCCCGCCTAGCGACCGGCTCCGGAATGAATAGTGATCCGGCCCCATGCGCTTCACGTACGCGGCGATAGTCTCCGGTGTGGGCTCGTTCTCCACGTCGTGGTTGCCGGGAATGTTGTAGAGCGGAATCGACGGACTGATCCTCTTCGCGATGCGCTGGAACTCTGCAATCTGCGCCGGATCGCCCGCCTTGTTCACGAGGTCGCCCGTGATGACGACGAACGCCGGCTTCCAGCGGTTGACCGTCGCAATCGCCATCTCGAAATTGACGGTCTCCTGCGCGAACTCCTTGTCCTTCGTGAACATCCCGAACTGGGGATCGCTCATCTGGACGAAGAAGAACGGCGGCGTCTCCGGCGTTTGCGCACCGGCGCCAATCACCGCGCCCGCGAGCGCCAGCGTCAGAAAGAGAATCCTGAGGTGTCTCATAACATCCCGAGCTGCCACATGAGGAAGATACGCTGATCGGCGGCGTCGCGGATGCGAAGCGCCAGCGGCTTGCCCTGGCCGTGACCGGCATCCCGATCCACCCAGATCAGGACGGGCTGCAGGGCAGGATCAGACGACGTCGACGCCTGCAGCAGCGCGGCCATCTTCCGTGCATGCAGCGCATGCACGCGGGAATCGTTCTCACCTGCCGTCAGCAACACCGCCGGATACTTCGTGCCCGGCTTCACGTGGTGATACGGCGAGTACGCTTCCAGAAACCTGAACTGCGCTTCGTCCTCCGCAGTGCCGTACTCCGGCACCCAGTACCGCGCCATCAGAAAGTGCTGGTACCGCAGCATGTCGAGGAGCGGAACCGCGACGATCACCGCGCGGAAGAGATCCGGCCGCTGCGTCAGTGCCGCACCCGTGAGCAAGCCGCCGTTCGAGCCCCCGGAGATCGCGAGCCTCCCCGGATTCGTATGACCCTGCGCGATCAGCCACTCCGCGGCCGCGATGAAGTCATCGAAGACGTTCTGCTTCCTGTCGAGCATTCCGGCCTCGTGCCACGCGTCGCCGTACTCGCCCCCGCCTCTGAGATTGGGCAGCGCGAACAGACCGCCGTCCTCGAACCACGGGAAGTAGTGCGGCAGGAATACCGGCGTCTCACTGACATTGAATCCGCCGTAGCCGTTGAGCAGCGTCGGGACGTCCCCGGACTTCGCGAGGCCTTTCTTGTGCACGAGGAACATGCTGATCTTCGTCCCGTCCTTTGACGGGTACCAGACCTGCTCCACCTCGACGCTCGCAGGATCCACGGGCACCGGGGGCTGTTCCCATAGCAACGGCACAGCCTGAGGCGTTGCCAGATCGATCTGAAAGATCGTCGTCGGATAGTTGAAGCTCGTGAACTGCAGATAGGCTTCGGTGCGATCGAGCGCGGTGTGCACGCCGGCGGCGCCGATGCCCGGCAGCGCCACTTCGCCGTGCGAGACGCCGGTGATGTCGAAGACCTCGATGACGCTCGACGCGTTGCGCAGGTACGTGACCGCGATGCATCCCTTCGCGAACGAGACCGCCTCGATGACGGCATCTCTGCGCTCCGGCACGATCGCGCGCCAGTGCGCCTGGCCCGGCTGCGTCGCGTCGACGGCGATGACCTGTCCCCGCGGCGCGCCCTTCGTCGTGTGCAGATACAGCGTGCCGTCGATCACGGTCCCGGACGCCTGCCCGTCCACGCCGACGGAAACGACGGCGCGATCGACCTTGCCGGTCTGCCGGTAACGATCAAAGTCCACGAGCCAGATATCGTTCGACTTCGTATCGATCCAGTACCCAAGCAGCAACCAGCGCCCATCACGAGACAGGCTGCCCCACGGTCCCCACGTTGTCGCGAGCTTCTCGTTCTCGGCCTTTGTGAACTGGCGAAAGACCACCTCGTCCTTCGCGACGGACTCACCCATGCGATGAAACAGCACTTGCCCGGAATACGGGTCCTTCGGGTTCTTCAGGTTCTGGTAAACGAAACCGGATCCGTCGGGCAGCCAATCCGGCGCCTGCGTCTTGTCGGGAATCTGAAGTGGCAGTGCCTTCCCGGAGTCGACCTCGATGAGACACAGCGTCGTGTTCTCGTCGCCGGACCTGTAGGTGCCGTAAGCCGCGATCCTGCCATCCTGCGACGGAGACAACCATTCGACGGTCGTCAGACCCGTCGGATCCAGAACCGCGGGATCGATCAGCACCCGATCCTCGCCGCGCGCGCCCTCGCGCCAGTAGTACACCGGCTGGTTCTGACTGCCCTCACGCTTCGCGAGGAAGTAGCGATTGCCACGCATCGCCGGCGTCGTCACCGCGCCGATCTGCATGAGCGGCCGGAGGCGATCTTCGAGCGCCTGCCGGCCGGGCAGGTGGTCGAGCACCTCGCGGGTGTAGTCGTTCTGGGCATCGGTCCACGCGGTGACCGCCGGCGTGACTCTTTGCGGGTTCTCCGGTTGGGAGACGTCGCCCTCGAGCCAGCGGTAGTCGTCGGTGATTGCGACCCCGTGGATGGACTCCGTCAGGGGATCGACTCTGGTTTCAGGCGGCTTCGCCGGGATGCGCGGGGTGTTCACTGCCCGGCATCTTACCCGGCAGGGCCTGCCCCCACTATTACGAATTTCGATATAGTAGCCGCACCCACGTGGCCAAGGCCTCCCGCGAATCGCTCGCCTCGCTCGGCCGCTTCTCCGAGACCGGATTCAACATCCTCGTCGCGTTGGCGGATGGCCCGAAACACGGCTACGCGATGATGCTGGACATCGACCAGGTGACAGGGTCACGACCAGGGCCGGGGACGTTGTATGCGGCCATTGCACGGCTTGAGGAGCGGCGCTGGATCGAACCCGTCGCGAGTGATGACCACCGGCGGCCCTACCGGCTGACCCCCACAGGACGCCGCGTGCTCCGCGCGAGAGTAGAGATGATGCGCGCCGTTTCGCGAATTGCGCAGGCAAGACTGGCGGACGTATGAAGCCCTTCTCCGACGCAGAGCGCGCACGGCGAGTCGCGAGACGGTTGCTGAACCTGTACCCGCGACCGTGGCGGGCCAGGTACCAGCGCGAGATGCGTGCGTTGCTCGACGAAATGCCGGTGGGCTGGGGCCAGGTCACCAACCTCGCCGGAACGTGCGTGCGGGAGTGGCTGTCACCACGAGCCTTCGGCTGGCCCGCGCGAGCGGCGTCGGGCCGCATTCTGACGAGGCGCAACCTGACATTTGTCGCGTTCGCCTACCTGCTCAACGGACTCAGTCGCATCGTGGCCGCGCTCTTGCTGGACCGCGGCGTTACCGCGACCGATGACCTGCAGGATGACCTCGCGTATTGGATCATGTTTCCGATCCTTGGGCGCATCGTGCTGGCTTTTTCCTGCCGAACCATCGCGCGGTACCCACTGTTGGCCGGCGCCATCGCCCGGCTCCCCTGGTTGGCACGCCTCAGCGATTGGGAAGTCGTGCTATGGCTGTTCATGATCCAGCCAGGCGCCATCGTCAACCACATGCTGCCGACGCCTTCGTACCTCACGGACACGATGGCGGCGCTGAAGCCCTACATGGACGTGTACTACGTGGCGATGTGGTGCATGCTGCTCCTGGGTAATTCGGGCAAGTCGGTACGGATTCGGCGCATCTACCTGGCCTCGTTCAAGCGAATCTACCGACCCCGTACCGCCGCCTGACCACGCCCGTCGTGCGATAATCATGGTTTGCTCCGGTCTCCCGGAGCGTCTCCATGCAACCCGCAGTCCTGCGTGCCCTCGAGTTCGATCGGATTCGCGAAGCCCTGGCTCGCGAGGCGTCGACGGAGCTTGGCCGGGTCCGCGCGCTCGAGCTCGAGCCTGCAGCGACGGCCGATGAGGTCCGCCAGAGGCTCGATCTCGCCACCGAAGCCGCCGCGTTCGTGAAATCCGCCGGCAGCCTTGCGCTGGATGGTCCGGAGGACCTGGGCGACGTCCTCAATCACCTGGGCATCGCGGAACAACCGCTCGCACCGCTCGAGCTGCTCGGCCTTGCGCGTTTCGTGTCATCCGCCGGGACGGTTGTCGATCGGATTCGCGCCGCTGGCTCGCCACTGCTCGGCGCGCTCGTCGCGAATGTCCGCAGCTTCGACGAGGAGGTTGCCGCGGTGCGCCGCGCAATCCAACCGTCCGGTGACGTCGACGACAATGCGAGCGCCGCGCTGCGCGATATTCGCGATGCGCTCCGGCGCCAGCGCTCGAAGCTGCGCTCGACGCTCGACGGTCTCGTTCGCGGCCGCGATACCGCGAAGTATCTGCAGGATCAAATCGTCAGCGACCGCAACGGCCGGTACGTCATCGTCGTACGCTCGGAACACCGGGACGCGATTGCGGGAATCGTTCATGGCGCGTCGACGAGTGGGGCGAGCCTCTACCTCGAGCCGATGGCGACCGTCTCGCTGAACAACGAGATCGTCGCGCTCGCTGAACGCGAGAAGGCTGAGATACACCGAATCCTGCTTGCCCTGACGGACGCGTTCCGCAGCCGCCCGGAGGATCTGGACACGCTCATCGCCGCCTCGGCCGATCTCGATGAGCTCTGCGCCAAGACACGCCTGGGCGCGCGAATTGATGGCGTGGCGCCGGAACTCACGTCGGCCGGACATCTCGAGTTACGAGGCGCGCGGCATCCGCTGCTGATCCCGGCCGTTCGAGACCTGCTCGGCGAGGACGGCGGTCCCGCTCAGGTCATCGCCAGTGATCTCCTGGTGTCTCCGCCGGCGCGTGCGCTCATCATTTCGGGTCCCAACACGGGCGGAAAGACTGTCGCGCTGAAGGCCTTCGGGCTCCTCGCGCTGATGGCGCAGTCCGGAATCCTGATTCCCGTGGAGCCCGGCAGCAAGCTCACGCCATTTCGGACCGTCTTCGCCGACATCGGTGACGAGCAGTCGATCTCCGCGAGCCTGTCGACGTTCTCCGCACATATTGCAAACCTCGTGGCGTTCGAACGCCAGCTCGAGCTGCCCGCGCTGGTCCTCCTGGACGAAGTCGGCAGCGGAACGGACCCCGTCGAGGGCGGCGCGCTTGGCGCGGCGGTCATCGATCATTTTCAGAAGCGCGGCGCCATCGTCGTGGCGACGACACACGACGATGCGCTGAAGTCGTATGGGGCGACCACCGAAGGGGTGACTGTCGCGGCGTTCGGCTTCAATGCCGAGACGTTCGCACCGACGTACACGCTGATGTACGGAGCGCCCGGCCGAAGTCTGGCGCTGGAAGTCGCGCGCCGGCTGGGCATGCCCTCCTCAGTGGTCGCCGACGCGGAACGCCGGCGGTCGGGACGCGAATCCCTGCTGGCCGCGCACCTCGCGCGGGTCGATCAGGAGCTCTCGGCGGTTGAACAGGAACGGCGGAAACTGCGCGACGAGCGAGCCGGACTCGACTCAGAGAAGCGCGGCCTGCTCGAGCGTGAGTCACGCCTCGTGGAGCGCGAGGCGGTGATCAAGAAGCGTCTCGACGACCGGCTGAACGAGCGTCTGCGCGACGCGCGCGCAGAAGTCGATGCCGTTGTCACTCGCCTGAAGACCAAAGCGGACGCGCTGGGTGAGCAGGCCGGCAAGCGCTCGCTGTCGACTGGAGAAGTCGGCCAGCTGCGTGCGGAAGCCCGGGCGGCTCTGGGTGACATTGAGGCCGTCATCGATACCGGGGCACCGGCCTCTCCGGCGACGACCAGTCTGGACGAGCCACCCGATCCGGGCGATCGTGTCTGGGTCACCACGTTCGGCGCGGAAGGCATCGTGCGCGATGCGAGCGGCAAGCAGATTGAGGTAGAAGTACGCGGCAAGCGCATGCGCGTCCCGCTATCCGCGCTCCGGAAACCGGGCAAGGCCAATGAGCCGGCCCGCACCGCGCCGCCAACGTCGACCCGTGTCTCCGCGGCCGCGGCGACATCGAGCGCGCTCACCGCAGTCACGCGCGACATCGTCCTCATCGGCTCTACGGTTGACGATGCGGTGACACGGCTGGAGAAGACGCTGGACGACGCGATCGTTGCAGACGAGCGGAGACTGAGGATCGTCCACGGCCACGGAACCGGACGGTTACGTGATGCGCTGCGATCGTTCCTGCGCCAGCATGCGCTCGTCGCGAGCGTTGCGCCCGCGCCCGACAACGAAGGCGGCGACGGCGCGACGATTGTGGAATTGAAGGATTGATGGCGCTGTTCCCCCAGTCCTTCATCGACGACCTCAAGGCGCAGACGAACATCGTCGCGATCATCGGGGACGTAGTGTCGTTGAAGAAGATGGGCGCGACGTACAAGGGCCTGTGCCCCTTCCATCAGGAGAAGACGCCGTCGTTCAACGTGAATCCCGACAAGGGATTCTTCAAGTGTTTCGGGTGCGGCGCCGGCGGCGATGCGATGAAGTTCGTGGAGCTCTACCAGAAGCTCTCCTTCCCCGAGGCCGTGCGATACCTGGCGCAGCGGGCGGGCCTGACGGTGCCCGAAACCCAGGGCGGCCCGGACGAACGTGCCGCCGCTCAGGAGCGCGAAACGCTCGTCAAGCTGCATGAGGATGCCGCGGCCTTCTTCAAGGCCCAGCTCGAGACCCCGGCGGGGGCCCGGGCGCGGCGGGAGCTTCAAAAACGCGGGATTTCGGCCGAAACCATCCAGACCTTCGGATATGGGTATGCACCGGCGGGCGGGCGCGATACACTGACGGGTCGGTTCGCGGACCAGAAAGTCCCTCTGGGGCTGCAGGTGCGAAGCGGACTGGTGGTCGAACGCGAGGGGGGACGCCTCGCCGACCGGTTTCGAAACCGCCTCATGATTCCAATCGCGCGAGATTCCGGTGCCATCGTGGCCTTTGGCGGCCGTGCGCTCGAAGAGGGCCAGGTCCCGAAGTACCTGAATTCACCGGAGACGCCGATTTACACCAAGGGACGCACGCTCTACGGGCTGGACGTGACGAAGGCGGCGATCCGGAAGCACAACTATTGCGTGCTCGTTGAGGGATATTTCGATCTGGCGCAGGTCTATCAGGCGGGAATCCAGCCGGTGGTCGCTTCGTGCGGCACGGCCCTCACCAGCGCGCAGGCGCGGGTGCTGAAACGATTCGCGTCCAAAGTCGTCCTGAGCTTCGACCCGGATGCGGCCGGCCAGAACGCAGCCAGCCGCTCGTCAGAAATGCTCGTGTCTGAGGGTTTTCAGGTCAACGTCGCGCTACTGCCTGCAGGGGCCGATCCTGACTCGTTCGTCCAGCAGAATGGCGGACGGGCCTACGTCGAGAGACTGACGGGATCGCAATCGTATCTCGACTACCTGCTGGACCGGTCGGCGGCGAAGCACGACCTGCACAGGCCGGAGGGACGAAAGGCGTTCCTCAACGAGATGCTGACGGTGGCGGCGACGATTCCGGATGCGGCCGATCGCGATCACTTTGCCGATCGGCTGGCCCACAAGGCCCGCGTCACGGAAACCGTCCTGCGGGACGAGATCCGCAAGGCGGCCGCGGCGAAGAAGAAGGAAGCCCCAGCTATCGCCGTGCGGTCGTCGGTGCGGCTGCTGCCGGCCGAGCAGGGGCTGCTTTGGGCCCTCGCGCACCGGCCGGTCGAGGGTCTGGCGGCCGTGGGACAGCTCGAAGAGGCGGATCTTGACGGACTGGCGGCAGGTGCGACACTTCAGATGGCCGCGAGCCTGTCGGATGTCCCGCCGGACTTCCTGCCGGCGCTCCTGCGCGAGCGGATGAGCGAGGCCGAGCGGACGGCGTTCGAGAAGGCGGTGGCGGCAAGCGCGCCGCCGGCCGCGCCGGCCGATTGCGTGAACGCGCTGCGCCGGCTGCGGCTCGAGCGGGATCGCTCGGCGATTCAGGAAGAGATTGACCGCCTCGAGGAGCGCGGCCAGACGTCGAACGAGGCGCTGGCGGCCCTCTGGGGACGCAAGAAGGAACTACTGAAGCAGCTACAGGACCTGAAGGCCTAAAACATGTCTATTGAAGAGAAGTACGACGAGATACGGCAGCTAATCCAGACGGGCAAGGAAAAGGGTTACCTCCTGTTCGATGAGATCGTGGAGCTCCTGCCCACAGAGATCACCTCCGGTGAGGAGCTCGATGATCTCTTCAGCACGTTCGGCAGCGCCGGCATCGAGGTCGTAGATTCCGAGAAGACGTACCGGGACGAGAAGCCCGAGGGCGCCGAAGAGGGCGACCTCGACCTCACGCCGGGCGCCCTCGACAAGACCAACGACCCGGTCCGCATGTACCTGCGCGAGATGGGCACGGTCCCGCTCCTCACCCGCGAGGGTGAAGTGGCGATCGCGAAGCGCATCGAACAGGGCAAGCTCGCCGTCATCAAGTCGATCTCGCGCACGCCGAAGGTCACCCAGGAAGTTCTCGAGATGGGTGAACAGCTCAAGCGCGGCGAGCGCACCGTCCGGGAACTCGTGGTCTTCAACGAGGAAGAGATCACGGACGAGAAGATCCTGGCGCGCCAGCGCGACTTCCTGAAGCAGATCGATCGGGTCCGGCTCGCGGTCGACGGCGTCCAGAAGCTTCAGGAGAAGTTCGTCGACGTCGACAAGGCCGACAAGCGGAAGTACCGCAAGGCGCGGTGGAAGACCGGCCGCGCCCGCATCGAAGTCTCACGCGCCATCCGCAGGATCGAATTCACCGAGATGGTGAAGCGCCGCCTCATCGAAGGCATCAAGCAGGCGGTGGAAGACATCCAGGCGAAGCAGCGCGAAGTCCGCCTCATCGACCAGAAGCTGGATCCGAAGGGCAAGCGGAAGATCCGCGAGGAAGAAAAGAAAATCTACCTCAAGCACAAGGAAGAGTTCCGCAAGGAAATCCGCGAGATGGCGCGCCGGCTCGAGCAGCCGGTTGAAGAGCTCACCGCAACGCTTCGTACGATTCTCGAAGGCGAGGCGCAGGCCGAACAGGCCAAGAAGGAGCTCGTCGAAGCCAACCTGCGACTCGTCGTCTCCATCGCGAAGAAGTACACGAACCGCGGCCTGCAGTTCCTCGATCTGATTCAGGAGGGCAACATCGGCCTGATGAAGGCGGTCGACAAGTTCGAGTACCGCCGCGGCTACAAGTTCTCGACGTACGCGACGTGGTGGATCCGCCAGGCGATCACCCGCGCGATTGCAGACCAGGCGCGGACGATCCGCATCCCGGTCCACATGATCGAGACGATCAACAAGCTCATCCGCACGTCGCGCGCGCTCGTGCAGGAGCTCGGCCGCGAGCCGACCTCCGAGGAAATCGCGCAGCGCATGGACATCCCCGTCTCCAAGGTCCGCAAGGTGCTCAAGATCGCCCAGGAGCCCATCTCGCTCGAGACGCCGATTGGAGAAGAGGAAGATTCACATCTTGGCGACTTCATCCCGGACACGAACGTCGTGTCTCCGTCGGATGCGGTCATCAACCTGAACCTCAAGGAACAGACGGACAACGTCCTCAAGACGCTCACGCCCCGCGAGGAACGCGTGATCAAGATGCGGTTCGGCGTTGGCGAGGGTTCGGAGCACACGCTCGAGGAAGTCGGCCAGAGCTTCGCGGTGACCCGCGAGCGCATCCGCCAGATCGAAGCGAAGGCGCTGCGCAAGCTGCGTCATCCGTCGAGATCACGCAGGCTGAAGCCGTTCCTGGAAGGACGATAGAACAACCCGCAATCGACAACCTGCGACCAGCAAGGGAGGGCTTCGGAGATCCGAAGCCCTTCCTGCAGGTTACCGGTTGCAGGTTGAGTGAGTTACTTGCGTTTGAGCGTCACCGGGCCGTTGCCGGACTTCGACGTCACGAACGCACCGGCGAACTTACCGTCAACGAACACTTCGCAGTCCGTCATCGTCGGCATGTTCTCGAGTGAGAGGACGATCTCGTCCTCGACGCGGCCGTCCTTCCGCTTGATCTCGATCGCAACCTTGCCTTTGGCCTTCTGTCCCGTGGGGCTGACGAGCTCGACCTTCCGCTCGATTTCCTTCGCGGAGTTCTCCGAGGTCTTGAACGTGCCGTGCAACACCACAGCGCCGGCCTTGTCCTTCACCTCGATCATCTGCGCGGACGCCAGGTCACCGACAGACGCCGGGATTTCGTTCTTGGCCTGCGCATACACAGGCAGCGATACGTTTCCAGCGAGCGTCACGGCAACCGCGGCGCCAACCAGAGTTCTCAACATTTTCATAGTTCCCTCCATCCCATTGATGTGAAGCAGCTTGCGTGCCGACCAAAGCACAGGGCGGGATGCACGTACGGCGCTCCGGTCCGCCAACTAGCGGGAACCGGGTGCCGGTAATGGGCAACGAGCGGATGCGGGCTGCGGATGGATTAGGCGACGAGACGGTATTCGGCCAACTCGCCTTCGCCCCTGAGAAACACGCGCTGCGGGCCGCTGGTCGCGCCGGTGGCCATGCGCACGGCCGCCGGCTCGGTCGACTGGTAGCCCATCACGTGCGAGGAGCGGCCATTCGCGGAAACCCGTGACACCTGGAAGGTGCCATCGGGCATCTTCGCGATCAGAAGGTCTCCGGCGCCGTAGACCGGGAGGTCGGCAGGCGAGGGCGTATCAATCACAGCTCCACCATACTCCTTCTCGAGCTCATTTCCCGAGCGAAGCGAGGAGCGACATCGGATCGACTCTGGCGTCGTTGACGCGCACTGACCAGTGCAGATGCGGGCCGGTGACCCGGCCCGTCGCGCCCACTTTGCCCAGGATCTGCCCTGTCGCCAGCGTGTCGCCTTCACGCACGTCGATCGATTGCAGGTGCGCGAACACCGAGAACAGGCCAAGGCCGTGGTCGACGAGCACGGTATTGCCGGTGAAATAAAGATCCCCTGCAACCATGACGCGCCCGGAATTCGGCGCGCGAACGGGCGTGCCGGCCGGACTTGCGAAGTCCGCTCCGCTGTGCGGATTCCGCGACTGACCGTTGAAGACACTGCGGGTGCCGAACGCGCTGTTGGCAGCCTCGGTGACGGGCCGGACGAATGCACCGCTCCACAACCGCTCGGGCGACGACGAGCGGTAGGCGTTGTTGATGCGCTCGGTGTCTGCCTTGATTCGCGGCTGGACCTCGGCTGGCGGATCGACGAACGCCGGGTCGACCGTCAGCTTCCGCGTGGGAAACGTCTTCGCTGCAACGATGAACTTCCAAGTAGTGCGCGCGGCGCCTGGTTCGGCCTCGACGGTCAGCACGTGCGGTCCGGGCTTCACGTCGAGATCGAGTCCGACCAGCACCCGCCACGACTCCGGATTCTCGCGAAACGCGGGAAAGGTGCGATCGAGTCCGGTGACCCTGACCGACGTCACCGGTGCCGCGGTCGAAATCGTGAGGACGAGCAACTCACCGGGCGCCGTTGCACGCGATCGCGCCGTGACCGTCACGGCAGGTTGCGCGTGCACCATCGCGATGACGACCGCGCCGAGGAGCACGACAGCACTGGCGAATCGCCGCGGACCGCTGGACACAAAAGCATCATAAACGGCCGCGGATATAATCCCCTCGCCTTATGAAATGTCTGGTTACCGGCGGCGCGGGCTTCATCGGCAGCCACGTCGTCGATCGGCTCCTCGCGCGCGGGTACGACGTCATCGCGTACGACAACTTCTCGACGGGCCAGCGGCGGTTTCTCGACCTGGCGTCGAAGTCCGATCGCTTCCGTCTCGTCGAGGGCGACATGCTCGACGCTGATGCGCTGACGAAGGCGATGGCGGGCGTGGAACTGGTCTTCCACCTCGCCGCCAATGCGGACGTGCGCTTCGGCACCGAGCATCCCCGCAAGGACCTCGAACAGAACACCATCGCGACGTTCAACGTGCTTGAAGCGATGCGCGCGCATGGTGTGAAGCGGCTGGCGTTTGCTTCAACCGGATCCATCTACGGCGACGCCAGCGTCATTCCCACGCCGGAGGACGCGCCGTTCCCGGTGCAGACGTCGCTCTACGGCGCGTCGAAGCTCGCCTGCGAGGGACTGATTGCCGCCTACTGTGAAGGCTTCGGGATCAACGCGTGCATCTTCCGGTTCGTGTCGATCCTCGGCGAACGCTACTCGCACGGCCACGTCTTCGACTTCTACCGGAGTCTCCTCTCGAATCCCGCCGAGCTGCGCGTGCTCGGTGACGGCAAGCAGCGCAAGTCGTACCTGTACGTCCACGACTGCATCGACGCGATGCTGGTCGCCCTCGACGCGCCGGATGGACGCGGGGCGCGCATCTTCAACCTGGGCACGCCTGAATACTGCGAGGTGAACCAGTCGATCGGCTGGATTACGGGCCACCTGGGGCTGACACCCGCGCTCCGTTACACCGGCGGCGATCGCGGATGGATCGGCGATAGTCCGTTCATCTTTCTCCACACAGCCAGGATTCGCAGCCTCGGGTGGGCGCCGAAGCTCACCATTCGCGAAGGCATCATTCAGACGCTCGATTACCTTCGCCAGAACCACTGGCTGCTCGAGAATCGCGCATGAACGTCTGCGTGCTGGGTCTCTGGCATCTGGGCACTGTCACGGCCGCGTGCCTCGCGTCCGCCGGCCATCAGACCACTGGCATCGACTTCGACGACGGCGTGGTGGATCGCCTGTCACGAGCGATCCCGCCTCTCTTCGAACCCGGCCTCGAGGACCTCGTCCGCGCCGGCCTCGGCGCAGGCACCCTCAGCTTCACCACCGACCCGGCAGCTGCCGGACGCGCGGACGTCCTGTGGATTGCCATCGACACGCCAGTCGACGACGAGGATCGGGCGGATGTGGAGGCGGTCGTCGGCGCCGCGGCGAACGTGCTGCCGCACGTCCGCAATGGCGCGCTGGTGCTGGTGTCGTCACAGCTTCCTGTCGGAACCACGGCGCGGCTCGAGTCGATGGCGGCGGCCGCGGGCCGCGCCATCAGCTTCGCCTGCGTTCCCGAGAACCTGCGGCTCGGCGCCGCGATCGAAACCTTCACCAGACAGGCGCGCATCGTCGCCGGCACCCGACGGGATGAGGATCGGGAACGGATCAATGCGCTGCTTGCGCCTTTCACGGAACGCTTCGAGTGGATGTCTGTGGAATCCGCGGAGATGACCAAGCACGCGCTGAACGCGTTTCTCGCGACATCGATCGCCTTCGCAAATGAGATGGCGTCTGTCTGCGAACACGTCGGCGTCGATGCCGCTGACGTCGCGCGGGGCGTGAAGTCAGATCCGCGCGTGGGTCCGCGCGCCTATCTCTCCCCGGGCGGATCATTTGCCGGCGGCACACTCGGACGCGACGTCACGCTCTTGTCCTCGATCGGACGTCAACATGGCGTCGCGATGGATCTCGTGACCGCCGTTCGGACGAGCAACGACGCGCATGGACGATGGACCGCGCGGCGGCTGGTCGACGTTTTCGGCTCGCCTGCCGGCCGGACAATCGCCGTGTGGGGGCTGACGTACACGCCCGGCACGGACACGCTTCGGCGCTCGAGCAGCGTCGAGCTCTGCCAGTGGCTGGCCGGCCAAGGCGCCACCGTACGCGCTTACGATCCAGCCGTGCGATCGCTGCCCGACGCATTGAACGGCGTGATGACGCTCGCGCTGGACTCGCTGGGCGCCCTCGCCGGTGCGTCCGCGCTTGTCGTCGCGACGCCGTGGCCGGACTTCAAAGCCATCGCGGCCGCTGATGTCGTCCGTGCGACTGGAGGATGTGTCGTGCTTGATGCTTCGGGCTTCACGGCCGAGACGCTTGGCCGCGAGCCGGCGCTGAAGTACATCCGGGTGGGACAGCCGCTGTGACGCGCGCACTCGCAGGACGCGCGGCGTTGATTACGGGCGCCAGCCAGGGACTGGGCCGGGCGATCGCGCGCAGTTACGTGGACGCCGGCGCGAGCGTGCTCCTCTGCGCCCGCGACGCTGCCCTGCTCGAGGAGACGCGCGCTGAGATTGCCGCGGAGGCCGCGGGCGCCGGCGCGGGACAGAAAGTACTCGCTGCCGCAGCCGACGTGTCGGATGCGAAACAAGTCGACGAGGTCGTGGCGCTTGCCGCTCGCGAGTTCCCGGATCTCCAGATTCTCGTGAACAACGCAGGCATCCACGGGCCGGTCGGCCGCACCGAAGACGTGGACTGGACCGCATGGGTCCGTGTCCTCGAGATCAACGTGCTCGGATCGGTGCTGATGTGCCGCGCGATGCTGCCGCACCTGAAACGGCGGCGTTACGGAAAGATCATTCAGCTGTCGGGAGGCGGCGCCACCAGCCCGATGCCCCGCGTCACCGCGTACGCCGCGTCGAAGGCTGCGGTCGTTCGCTTCGCCGAGTCATTGGCCCTCGAGGTGCGCGATGACGGCATCGACGTGAATGCGATCGCCCCCGGCGCACTCAAGACCCGCATGATGCAGGAGTTGATGGATGCGGGCCCGGCGGCTGCCGGCGAGGCGTACCACAAACGGATGGCGCAGATTGCCGCGGAGGGCGGGACTCCGCTCGACAAGCCCGCCGCCCTGGCCGTGTTCCTCGGCTCGGCCGCGAGCGATGGCATCACGGGCAGGCTGATCAGCGCCGTCTGGGATCAGTGGTCCACGCTGCCCGACCACCGTGAGGAACTTGCGCGCGGCGACGTCTACACGCTGCGCCGCATCACCGCGCGCGATCGCGGGTTCGACTGGGAGGACAAGTGACTGCCGGCCCTTCGAACTCGATCGGGCCGGGCGTCGCGATCGTCGGATGCGGCCTCATCGGCCGCAAGCGCGCGGCCGCGCTGGCGGGTGGCCGCCTGGTGGCGTGTGCAGACACCGCACTGGACCGGGCGCAGGCGCTCGCATCCACGTTTGGTGGCGATGCCTCCAGCCGATGGGAGGACGCAGTTTCGCGCCCGGACGTCGACATCGTGATCGTTGCCACCACCAACGATGCACTGATGCCCGTGGCGGCGGCCGCTATTCGCGAGAACAAACACGTGCTGCTGGAAAAACCCGGCGGCCGATCGGTAACCGAGTTGGATACGCTGATCGCCGCTGAGGCTCAGTCGAAATCACGAGTGCGGACCGGCTTCAACCACCGGTACCATCCCGCGCTCCTCCGCGCCCGCTCCATCGTCGACGCCCGGGGCGTCGGCGATCTGATGTTTTTGCGCGCGCGGTACGGCCACGGCGGCCGGATCGGATACGACCGCGAGTGGCGCGCCGATCCGTCGAAGGGCGGCGGTGAGCTCATCGATCAGGGGGTGCATCTGATCGACTTGTCGCGTTGGTTCCTGGGAGAGTTCACCGACGTCTCGGGCTTCGCGCACACGTACTTCTGGGACATGCCCGTCGACGACAACGCGTTCATGCTGTTGCGAACCAGCACGGCCCAGGCCGCGCACCTGCACGTGAGCTGCTCGGAGTGGAAGAACCTCTTCTCGATGGAGATTTACGGCCGCACCGGAAAGCTGCAGATCGACGGCCTCGGTGGCAGTTACGGCACGGAAAGGCTCACCTTCTACAAAATGCGGCCGGAGATGGGTCCGCCCGACACCGAGACCTGGGAGTTCGCCGGAGCCGACGAGTCGTGGACACGGGAGTTCAGTGAATTCCTCGAGGACATCGAACTTGGCCGGTCTCCACAACCCGGTCTGGCGGACGCCCGCGCGGCGTTGGCGGTCGTCGAAGCCATTCATCGGCAATCCGGCTACGATTTTTCCGCAGCCATCGATGGAGGCCGGGTTGGAGACCGGGTCTCTAAACCCGGCGAACCATGATCATCACGCGCAGCCCCCTTCGGATCACGCTCGGCGGCGGTGGCACGGACCTGCCGTCGTACTACAGCCGCTTCGGCGGGTTCCTGATCGCGGCCGCCATCGACAAGTACGTGTACGTCACGGTGATGCGGCCGTTCGTCGAAGGCATCTTCCTCAAGTACTCGAAGCTCGAGCACGTCGAGCAGATTGACGAGATCCAGCATCCGATCGTGCGCGAAGCCATCCGGATGCTCGGCTTCCGGACGCCGCAGCTCGAAATCACGACACTGGCGGATATCCCTGCCGGCACCGGTCTCGGATCCTCGGGAAGTTTCACGACCGCGCTGCTCAAGGCCCTGCACGCGCACCGGCGGCGCCTGCTGCATCCAGCGGAGCTGGCTGAGCTTGCGTGTGAGATCGAAATCGGCCGCTTGAAAGAGCCGATCGGAAAGCAGGATCAGTACATCGCCGCCCTCGGCGGAATCACCTGCTTCACGTTCAACCAGGACGGCTCGGTCGCGGCCGAGCCCCTGGCCCTGCCGATGTCGTCGATGTTCGCGCTCGAGGACAACCTGCTGCTCTTCTTCACCGGCTTCTCGCGAAGCGCGAGCGCGATTCTCAAGGATCAGAAGCAGCGCACCGAAGTGGACGACAGCGCGATGATTGAGAATCTGCACCATGTGAAGGAGCTCGGCCTCGCGAGCCGGCAGGCGCTCGAGCGCGGACGGCCGGACGACTTCGGCGCGCTGATGCACGACCACTGGATGCACAAGAAGACGCGTTCCGGCGGCATGAGCAATCCGAAGATCGACGAGTGGTACGAGCTCGGGAAGAAGAGCGGCGCCATCGGCGGCAAGCTCGTTGGCGCCGGCGGCGGAGGCTTCCTCCTCTTCTATTGCGAAGAGCACCGGCGACTTCGCGAAGCGATGGCGAACGCCGGCCTCGAGGAAGTGCGCTTCCGTTTCGACTTCGAGGGCACGAAGGTGCTGATGGAGTGATGGAATGAGCCTGCCTGTCGCCATCCTGGCCGGCGGCCTCGCGACGCGACTCGGCCCGGTGACCGAACGAATTCCCAAAGCGCTTGTCGACGTTGCCGGCAGGCCCTTTGCCGAACATCAGATCGCCCTGCTCGCTCGCCATGGACTCACCGACATTGTCTGGCTGACCGGGCACCTCGGAACCATGGTCGAGGAAGCACTGGGCGATGGGAGCCGGTTTGGCGTGCGACTGCGCTACGTGCCGGATGGTCCTCGGCCGCTCGGCACCGGTGGCGCGATTCGCGCGGCGCTGGGCACGCTTGGCGATGCGTTCTTCGTTCTGTACGGCGATTCGTACCTCGAGTGCGACTACGAGGCCATCGAACGGACCTTCATCGGGAGCGGGCGCTCAGGCCTCATGACGGTGCTTCGCAACGATGACCGCTGGGATCGAAGCAACGTTCGATACGAGGACGGGCGCATCGTCGCCTACTCGAAGAACGAGACCGGGCCGGAGTTCCAGCACATCGACTACGGACTTGGCGTCTTTCACGCTCGCGCCTTCGCCGGATACCATTCCACGTCGGCGTTCGACCTGGCGGCCGTGTACCAGGACCTGCTCGCTGCAGGTGACCTCGCCGCCTGGGAAGTTCACGAACGGTTTTACGAGATTGGGTCACCAGCGGGGCTCGCCGATACGCGCGCGCATCTCTCGGGCGGACTGGAACGGAATCGATGACGCACACAGAGACGTATCTGACAGAAGCGGCGGCCATCCTCGAAAAGATCGATCGGGCGGCGATCGACCGCCTCGTGGCGCTCCTCGCCGCGGTTCGCGCACGTGGCGGGCGGCTGTTCATTCTCGGCGTCGGCGGGAGCGCCGGGAACGCGTCCCACGCTGTTAACGATT
>JADMIO011216365.1_pt1 | contig 29144 bp, 27 predicted proteins | sample 8958161 | NCBI WGS metagenome assembly JADMIO01 (sample SAMN16585339, study PRJNA669376) | soil metagenome | isolation source: Crop rotation soil | place: USA: Cullars Rotation, Alabama | collected 2011 | reverse complement strand
GCCGCGACTTCAAGTCACGTGAATTCCAAGCTTCGGATCCCACTGTGCTGGAAAGGCTGGCGGCGGGCGCCTATGTCACCGATCTCGAGCGCATTCGCGGCAACTTCGCGGAGTGGCCGGATGCCGTGATCGTCCAGGGCACGGTGCCCGATGTGCTGCCTGCGATTGGGGCAAGCTGCGTCGCCTTCCTGCATCTCGACATGAATTCCGCGTATCCGGAGCAGCAGGCGCTCGAGTATTTCTGGCCGCGCCTCTCGCCCGCCGCCATGATCCTGCTGGACGACTACACGTATCGCGGCTACGAACAGCAAACGATGGCGATCGACCGCGTCGCCGCCGAGGTCGGCGCAAGCGTACTGTCGCTGCCGACCGGGCAAGGTCTCATCGTCAAGTCGTGACCGGGTGGCGCGAGGGACGCGGCGACACTGCGTGTGGTCTTGGCTCGCGGCGGCTGGCGGCGACGGCCAGCGCCTGTACCGTCGGATGGCGAGCCCGCGCCGCCGTCATTCCCGGCTATGCTTTGTTGGCGCAGGTCGGATTCTGCGATAACACGGATCTTCGGGACCTCTGCCTATTTGCACCAGCGCGGCGAGCGGTCCCCGACACTACCGAGAGAGGATCAACATGAACAATCCAGTCAACTGGTTCGAGATCTACGTGCAGGACATGCCGCGCGCCAAGGCGTTCTACGAGTCCGTGCTGGGGGTCAAGCTCTCGAAGCTCGACAGCCCCAACATCGAGATGTGGGCATTCCCGATGGAGCAGGGCGGTGCAGGTGCGGGCGGCTCGCTGGTCAGGATGCCGGGATTTGCTTCAGGCGCCAACAGTGTGCTGGTCTACTTCCGCTGCGGCGATTGTGCCATTGAGGCGGCCAAGGTGATCAACGCGGGCGGCAAGATCCAGAAGCCCAAGATGTCGATTGGTCAGTACGGTCACATCGCGCTGGCGATCGATACCGAAGGGAATATGTTCGGCCTGCACTCGATGCAATAGCGGGCCGCCATGGACGCGCTCGAAGCGATCAAGACACGCATTTCGCCGGCCCAGTTGACCGAGCCGGGTCCCACGCCCGCTCAACTGCAGGAAATCCTGCTTGCCGGCGCATCCGCTCCGGATCACGGCCGGCTGCAGCCCTGGCGATTCATTCTGATCGAAGGAGATGCGCGTCAACGCCTCGGCGAGCTGATGGCTCGATCGATCGGACGGCGCGAGCGCGACGCAACGGAGCAGAAGGTCGATGCCGAGCGCAGGAAGGCTTTTCGTGCGCCGCTCATCATCGTGGTTGCCGCTGTCGTGCAGGAGACGCCGAAGGTGCCGGCCATCGAGCAGGTCGTTGCCGCCGGCGCCGCGGCCCAGAACATGCTGCTGGCGGCGCATGCGATGGGTCTTGGCGGCTTCTGGCGCACCGGCGCGCTGGCCTACGATTCCGAAGTGAAGAGCGCCTTCGGCCTGACCGAGCGCGACACGATTGTCGCAATGCTCTACATCGGTTCCGTCGCTCACACCGGCAAGCCACGGCAGAGCGATCCGGAGCAGGTGACAACGCGATGGACGGAGCCCTGATTCCGCTCGTCAGACTGTGACAGAGGCAGCGGATCGCTGAAAAAAAACCGGCCGGAAGATCCGGCCGGCTGTGCTTTCACGATCCGATTTGAAAACGCTGCTTATTGGTCGTCGTCGCCGTCATCCTCCTCGCCGCTCTTCGGATCCACGTCCTTCTTCGGCAGCACCTTGTTGGCGAGGATGTTGTTGAGAAGCTGGTTGACGAGCAGGTTCGCATCGTTCGCCAGGAGCAGCCGTTGGCTGGCGAGTTTGTTGATGACGTTGAGCGCCATGAAATAATACGTCCAGAGATCGCCATAACGCTCCTCGATCGACAGACGCGGGTCGCCGCTCGCGATACGCTGCGCCTTCGTCTGCGGGAACGGAATGTAACCGGCCGCCAACGACGCTTCGCGCCCCTTCAGCGGACCGCTCGGGATCGGGTTCCAGCCCGTATAGGTGCCAAGCGGCAACTGCTGCAGCACCGAGCGCAGGCCGGCGATCTCGTTGCCGTCCTTGTCCATCTTCACTGCCAGCGTTGGGATGACCTGCTTGATCGGCGGCGGAACGTTGTCGATGACACCCGACCCGTCGGCGTAGCGGAAGTTCGGGCCGTAGTCGTAATCGAGCACCGAGTTCATCACGCCGTCCGGCTTCGGTGTATTCGGGATATTCGGCCAACCCAGCGCGGCCGAATTGGCGGGGACCAGGGTACCGTCCGTGACGCGCGGATAGGCGCTCGGCGGTGGCGGGGTGCCTTTCATGACCCACTCGCGTTGCGCGACATATAGCGCGCGATTGAAATCGCTTTGTGGATTGGGATTTGCGGCGAGATTGTTCGGGTTGGTCGAAGCCGTGCCGAGATTGAAGCCGCCGGCGCCGCCGCCGTGCGTTGTTCCGGCGTGGAAGTAGCGACGCACGAAGTTCGGCAACGGCAGATCTTCGGTGCCTTTGGTCCCGGCCATGCCGACGGAGCCGCGGCTATACCAGACTTCCGGCCCGCCGTAGGTCTCCATGATCTTCGGACATGTGTTCGTCGCCATGCAACGCATCAGCAGGCCCGAGGCCGGCCGACCACGCGCGGTGTCCACGTACGGCATCCACCACAGCGGACCGTCGGCGCCCGGATCGTACAATTCCGCGATATCGCCTGGCTGCGCGAAGCGGATGTTGAAGCTGCCCATCATGCCGGCGATGTTCGGGTTCATGCCGTCCATCACGATGCGGCCCTGCTCGTCTTCGTTGAAGCCGTTGTTGAGGAAGTGCTTCTGCAGGCGTCCCGATTGCGAATTGCCGAAGCCCAGCACCCATTGCACTTTGCCGGCGAGCGGATTGGCCGTATTGAAGTCGTCCTTGGCCGCGTAGCGCATGAAGGACGTTACGTCGCGCATCGCGGCTTCGCCGACGCCTAGGACGAACGGATCCTTCGCCACATAGACGAGCTCGTAGCCGAGGTTTGGATCGAAGCCGTTCTTGAGACAGATCCGGGTGGCGTCGGGCGTGCCGGGGAACGCAACCGTGCGGCAGTCGGCGAACGCCCAGTCCGTGCTCGGAATGTTGACGGTGCCCGTCTTCACGCCGGCGGGCGATTCGGTGACGAACGACACGAGCGATGCGAGAGCGGTGTTGAGCGAGTTGGGCGTGCGGCCCGCGCCCGATAGCGATTGCGTCGTGGTGTTGGCGCCGGCGGTCTGGCCGACTGCAATGAAGCGATCCCAAACCTTGCTGGTGATGCCCGTGGCGATGGGAACGATGATGCCGAGCGACGTCGCGGCGATGTCGCCCGTGCGCAGATCACCTTGCCATGCCACGTTCAGAATGGTGTCGCCGAACGTGTAAGGGAGCCCGTCGTTGTTGCGTGCGTACGGCACCGCGATTCCGCCGCGATTCGGAACCACTTCGATCATCACGCCGGAAGCCTTCGACATATCGACCGGCTTGTGAATCGTGAACTCGGTGATGTACTCGACCTTGCCGCTCGCATTCTTCGGCGCTGCCTGGATATCGGTGATGCCGGCGTTGCGGCGATCGCTCGGGTCGATCTCGCCGTAGGCCTTGCCACGCAGCATTTCGTATGCGCCGACCGTGCCGAATGTCTGTCCGCCCTGCACAGGCGCGGGTGTCGGTTGAAGCTCTATCTTGGTGACGCGCGCATCGATGGTAGCTGCAGCCATCAATCCCGCCGCGCCGGCGACAATCGGTAGAACGCGGAACAAGCCACGTGCGCTCTTCATCTGGTTTCCTCCTCGAAGAAATTACTTGATAGTTGTTGAACCGCTACAACCAAGCTGGATCCGACGGCGCGCGCTGCACGGCGTCTGTATACACGCTACCACCAGCCCGTATAAAGTTCAACAGCGCCCGAAATCGCGGTTGTTTTACCTGGGAATCAGCCCGGTGATCGCGCCGCTGTAGTCGCACGAATCGGTGATGCTATGGCCCTGCAGGCGCCCGGAGAACATGCCGGGCCGTTTGCTGAGCTCGAAAAACGCCATCGCACCCTCGTCGCCATCGGAGCAGGTGTAGGCGGTTGCGACGGCGCCGACGCGCCCCGACTGCGTGTAGTCGCCAAGGTAAGTACACGAGGAGGTTCCCCGCTTGGCGAAATTGCCGTTGATTCGTACCGACGTGCCGTTCTGCTCGATGCTGACCGGATAGGCGGCGCTGCGCTCGCCGTCATCGGCGGTACTGGAGCAATGCGTGGTGACGACGTAGACCGTCGCAACGTAATTGCCGCTGTAGTTGGCGTAACGCCAGAGCTGTCGCGTGACCTGGCGCGTGACGGTGGTGCCATCGACCGTATAGTCGAGCGTAGCGGTAGCGGACGAGGTCTTGGTGAATTTGAGCACGCCGACCTTGCGCGCATTGAACTGCTGCGTATCGTAGACGGCCGATCCGAACCACGGACCGTGCGTCTCGATAAGGTCGCCGGTCCATACCTGCGGCGGATCTTCGGTCAGGAACGCGGTGAAGAAAGTCGGCCGATTGGACGCGTCGTTGACGAACAGCGTGGAGAACGCGATGTTGCCTTGCTCGACGATCTGCAGACCCCAACCGGGCTCGGAATCCGTCGCCCAGACGTCGTTCACTTCGGCATTGAACGAGCTTTGTGCCAGCACCGGCGACGTGAGCGCAAGCAGGCACGACACGATCCACGCGCAGAGCTGCGCAGCCAAAGCAACGCGCCGACGTGTGCTCATGGGTAAGCCTTGAAAAAAGCGAAACGGCAGGACGTCAGGCTGCGGTGGAGTCGAGCCTGGACACGTTGGACGTACTGGAAAAAGCACGCGCGTTGAGCGCCGCCAGCGAAGCGAGCAGGTCGGTGAAGCGCTCGCCCTGCACCAGGATATGTGCGCGCAGCCGCTCGGCGGCGAGATCGGCGTTGCTTGCGAGAAGCGCCTCGATGATCCCCGCGTGCTCGTTGAACGAGTTGGCGACGCGGTTGCGAACGCGAAGCTGCAGGCGCCGATAGGGCCGCAGGCGACGATGCAGCGCGGAAGTCTGCTCGACCAGGAAGCTGCTGTGCGCGCCGGCGTAGATCGCGCGGTGGAAGACCTCGTTCTCGCGATAGTAGGCATTGGCATCGCCAGCCGCGCAGGCGGCGCGGCATGCGTCATGTGCCTGCTCGAGCGCAGCCATGTCGCTGTCTGTCATTCGACGTGCAGCAAGCCGGGCGCACATCGCCTCGAGCTCGCCCATCACCTCGAACATCTCGAGCAGACGTTGCGGCGTCACTTCCGCCACTACGGCGCCCCGGCGCGGACGCAGCGAGACAACGCCTATCGACGAAAGTTGTATGAGCGCTTCGCGCAGCGGCGTTCGCGACACGCCGAAGCGCAAGGCAAGCTCCGTCTCGTCGAGATGCATGCCGGGCGGAAAAATGCCCGTGGCGATGTTCTCCTCGATTGCATCGCGCAGACTTTCGGCGCGGGTGATGGACTTGGGCTTCATGGCAATTCGGAAGACGCTTGTATAACATCCGCCGAGGTTTTGCAAGCCGCGTCCCGCGTGTGGCCCGATGCTCGCCTGCGATCGAAGTGCCCGCAATCGTCGGCTCGAAATGCGCTCAGTATTCGAAGAACACCGTCTCGCGCTCGCCCTGCAACACGATGTTCCAGACGAGCGCGCCATCACGCGAGGCGAACGCCTCGGCGATCAATGTGCCGCGCCGATCGGCGGGCACGCTCCGCAGTACCGGGTCCTCCGCATTCGCCGCTTCGTCCGGAAAGTACATGCGTGTGGTCAGATGCTTCAACAAGCCGCGGGCGAAGATCGTCACGTTGAGATGCGGAGCCTGAAAACCTTCGCGCGGAGCGGGCACGGGTCCAGGCTTGATGGTGGTGATGGTGAAAGCACCGTTGTCGTCGGTCGCTACTCGGCCGAAGCCGCTGAAAGACGGAACGAGTGGCTTGTCCCGACTGTCCTCGGGATGCGCGTAACGGCCATGCGCGTCGGCCTGCCAGATCTCGATCACTGCGTCGTTGACCGGCCGGCCGTCGCCATCGATGACGCACCCTTGGATGGTGCAGCGATCGCCGTCGATACCCGGGCTCGTCATGTCGTTGTTGCAGAGCCAGTCGAGGCCGATATGCAGATAAGGGCCGATCGTTTGCGAGGGAGTGGTCTGAAGGCTCATTGCAGAGAGGTGCCGATCGTTTGCGAGGGAGTGGTCTGAAGGCTCATTGCAGAGAGGGGCCGATCGGTTGCGAGAAAGTGGTCTGCAGGGTCATTGCAGAGAGGTGCCGATCTTTTGCGAGAAAGTGGTCTGCAGGCTCATCGCTGCCGTGCGCTGAAGTACGTTTCCATCGGGGTCTCGTCGCGTCCGCGCAGCACGATATCGAAGCGATAGCCGAGCGCCTGCTCGGGCACCGTCGTCTCCCAGTCGAGCGTCGATACCAAACGCCGACGGGCGCGCTCGTCCGGAATGCTCATGTACATCGGATCGTATTCGAGCAGTGGGTCGCCGGGAAAATACATTTGCGTCACAAGGCGCGTGGCGAAAGCCGGCCCGAAGAGCGAGAAATGAATGTGCGCGGGCCGCCACGCATTGTAGTGATTGCGCCACGGATACTCGCCGGGTCGAATGGAGATGAATCGATAGCGGCCGTCGGCATCCGTCAACGTGCGTCCGCATCCCGTGAAGTTCGGATCCCTGGGCGCGTTGTGATGGTCATCGCGATGCGGGTAGCGTCCGGCGCTGTTGGCCTGCCAGATTTCGACCAGCGTATGGGCCACGGGCTTCGCATTCGCGTCGAGCACGCGGCCGCTCACGACGATGCGCTCGCCGATCGGATCGCCGGCATGCTGGCGTGTGAGATCGAAGTCGTCGGGGCGGATGCGATCGGTGCCGAACATGGGTCCGGTCACTTCCGACAGCGACGTCGGCAGCAGCACCAGCGGTTGCGAAGGGCTGCGCTTGATGGTCGACGCGTAGGGTGGAAAAAGATACGCCGGCTGAGTGCCGGCATCGGCCTTGCGATAGCCGGCAAGCGGCTTGGCGGAAGCAGGCTTCGACATTGGCGAGGTCATGGAAAAAAGCAGCAGGCCCGTTCGGTTACACGCGCTCGATGATCATGGCGATGCCCTGGCCGACGCCGATGCACATGGTGCAGAGCGCGTAGCGTCCACCGCTTCGCCGCAATTCGTACATCGCCGTGGTGACGAGCCGAGCGCCGCTCGCGCCGAGCGGATGACCGAGCGCGATCGCGCCGCCGTTGGGATTGACGTGCGTCGCATCGTCGGCCAGTCCGTGATCGCGGGTTACGGCAAGCGCCTGCGCGGCAAAAGCTTCGTTCAGTTCGATAACGTCCATGCTGTCGAGCGACAATTTTGCCAGCGCCAGCACCTTGCGCATCGCCGGCGCCGGTCCGAATCCCATGATACGCGGCTCGACACCTGCAACCGCCGCGGCGACGATGTGTGCTTTCGGCACGAGGCCGTTACGTCGTGCCGCGTCCTCCGATGCGAGCAGGAGTGCGCAGGCTCCGTCGTTGACTCCCGATGCGTTGCCGGCCGTAACCGTGCCGTCGGCGCGCACGATCGGCTTCAGCTTCGCCAACGCATCGAGCGTCGTGGCGCGCGGATGCTCGTCGCGATCGACCACGATGGGATCGCCTTTTTTCGAAGCAAGGACCACCGGCGCGATTTCTTCCGCCAGACGACCGGCCGCAATCGCCGCCGCGGCACGCTCCTGGCTCCGCAGCGCGAACGCATCCTGGTCGGCGCGCGCGATTCCGAAATCCGCCGCTACGTTCTCCGCCGTCTCGGGCATGCTGTCGATGCCGTACTTCGCCTTCATGAGCGCATTGACGAAGCGCCAGCCGATGGTCGTATCTTCCACCTTCGCCACGCGTGAGAACGGCTCCGACGCCTTCGGCATCACGAACGGTGCGCGCGTCATGCTCTCGACACCGCCGGCAAGAACGAGCGACATCTCGCCGCATCGGATCGCCCGTGCGGCGATCGCGATCGCATCGAGGCTGGAGCCGCACAGGCGATTGATCGTCGAGCCGGCCACCGACGTCGGCAGGCCCGCGAGGAGCAGCGCCATGCGCCCGACGTTGCGGTTGTCCTCGCCCGCCTGGTTGGCGCAGCCATAGATCACGTCGTCGATCTGGTTCCAGTCGACACCCGGGTTTCGCTGCATCAGCGCGGTCAACGGCATTGCGGCAAGATCGTCGGTGCGGACCGTGGCCAATGCGCCGCCGTAACGGCCGAATGGCGTTCTCACGGCATCGCAGATGTAGGCGTGCTGCATTCTGTTGTCCTCGCCGTCCGATCAGCGGCGCATCAGCGGCACGGCGGTGACGCGCTGCAGCTCGTCGAAGGCGAGGCCGTCGACCATGTCGAGCACGTGCAGGCCGTCGCGGCGAACGTCGATCACCGCCAGGTCGGTGTAGATGCGGTCGACGCACGTAAGTCCGGTGAGCGGATACGTGCAGCGCGGCACGATCTTGCTTTCGCCCGAGCGCGTCAGGTGCTCCATCATCACGTACACGTTCTTCGCGCCGATGGCGAGATCCATCGCGCCGCCGACCGCCGGGATCGCATCCTTCGCACCGGTGTGCCAGTTGGCAAGGTCACCCGTCGTGGAGACCTGGAATGCGCCGAGCACGCAGAAATCGAGATGCCCGCCTCGCATCATCGCGAACGAGTCCGCGTGATGGAAGTAGGCTCCGCCGGTCAGCAGCGTAACCGGCTGCTTGCCGGCATTGATGAGCTCGGGATCTTCGTGGCCCTCCGCAGGTGCCGGTCCCATGCCCAGCAGGCCGTTCTCGCTATGCAGGACGATTTCACGATCGCGCGGCAGGTAGTTGGCCACCATCGTCGGAAGGCCGATGCCGAGGTTGACGTAGGCACCTTCGGGAATATCAGCCGCGACACGAGCGGCGATTTGCGGATGCGTGAATCGATTCATCGCGACGTCATGCTTTGCTTTGCGCCAGCAACTGCATCCTCCGCGTCGCTTACCTCGACCACACGCCGGACGTAGATCCCCGGTGTAACGATCGCTTCCGGGTCGAGCGTGCCGAGCGGCACGATCTCGCGCACCTGCACGATCGTGCAGCGGGCCGCGGTTGCCATCACCGGACCGAAATTGCGCGCGGCCTTGCGATAGACGAGGTTGCCCCAGCGGTCGGCGCGGTCCGCCTTGATCAGCGCGAAATCGGCGTGGATCGGATATTCGAGCACGTAATCGCGACCGGCGATGACGCGGGTCTCCTTGCCCTCCGCAAGCAGCGTGCCGTACGCCGTCGGCGTGAAAAACGCGCCGATGCCCGCGCCGGCTGCGCGTATGCGCTCGGCAAGATTGCCCTGCGGAACCAGCTCCAGCTCGATCTCGCCGGAACGGTACAGCGCGTCGAAGACGTACGAATCCACCTGCCGCGGGAATGAGCACAGGATCTTCCGAACGCGCTTCGCCTTGAGCAATGCGGCAACGCCGGTCTCTGCATTGCCCGCATTGTTGTTGACGATGGTGAGCTCGCGTGCGCCCTGGGCGATCAGCGCATCGATCAGCTCGGCGGGCATTCCGGCTGTCCCGAACCCGCCGATCATCACGGTCGCGCCGTCGTGAACGTCGGCGACCGCCGCTGCAGCGCTGTCGACGGCCTTATCGATCACGACCGGTCCATTGAACACTGCGCGTGCACGGGGCGCCAGGGCGATCGCCGGGGCCGCTCGGTCGCAGGCGCTTTCAACAGATGAGTTGCGGCGCCGCCGCGGACAGTGTCGCGATCGCGGTCTTCAGCGCTCGCGCATCACTTGTGCACAAACTGCAGGTAACCCCAGAGCACGATCAGTGCGCCGATGATGGACATGATGAAGCCCGCCGGGTGAAAGCGGCCGTCAGCCGATCGAAACAGCAGCGAGCTGATGATGCCGCCGACAATCGAGCCGGCAATGCCGATCAGTGCCGTCATCCACCACGTCATCGGAATGGTTCCAGGGTAGAACCACCGGGCGAGGATGCCCACGATCAGTCCGACGATGATTGTCCAGATCAACCCCATGATCCCCATGGCTGTCCCTCCGCTTCGTTGTGCTGCGACCCGTCGTGTCCTGTCAAAATGCTAGCACACGCGACTCGTATGTAAGGTTGCGAGGCGCATCGCGACTATTGCACGACCCAGTCGATCAAGGCGGTGAACGCATGCAACCTGTCAGGCACCTGGTGTGGCTCGTCATGATGGTGACGGCGCTGCCGAGCGAAGCTTCCGCCGTTTGCATGGCGAAGAGCGGTTCGCAGACCACCGCACTGGTCGAGCTCTTCACATCGGAAGGGTGCAGCAGTTGCCCCCCGGCTGACAAATGGTTGAGCGCGACCTTTCGCGGCAAGGATCAACCTGCCGTGGCACTTGCCTTTCACGTCGACTACTGGGATCGGCTGGGCTGGAAGGATCGGTTCGCTGCCGCCTCTTTCACCGAGCGGCAATACGACGCGATGCGCGCGAACGGCGCGCGATTTGTGTACACCCCTCAGGTGCTGGTCCAGGGAAAGCCCGTCGAGCAGTGGGCGAACCGTGCTGTCGATAGCATCGAGCAGGCGAGTGCCATCGCGACTCGCGCCGACATAGCGGTGGAGGCCGTGCCGCGCGAGAGCACCGTTCGGGTGAAGGCATCGGCCCAGGCGATCGCGGCGAACGACCGTCGCAACGCAGTCCTTCGCGTCGCAATCGCGCAGAACGGACTGGGGTCGGAGGTGAAGACCGGTGAGAACGCAGGCGCTCGGCTAAGGCACGATCACGTGGTGCGGGCGTTGCAGACCTCGACCGCAGCCGACGCGAATGGAACGATGACGCTCGACGCAACCCTCCCGATACCCGCCGATGGTGCCGCGGACAGCGCGCTCGTTGCATTCGTGCAGGATGTGAGAACCGGCCAAGTCCTGCAGGCACTCGAGCTGCCGCTCGGCGCCGCCACCTGCACGCCATAATGCGGCGGCTGGGGCCTGTATGGGCCGGCGCGCCTTCGGCTTCTCGTGATGCGGTGCTCGCCGCGTGCAGGCGGGCCTTACGTCACTTGACGAAGATTAATTGACAATCTGCTTCAACTCGCCGGCCTTGTACTTGGTGGCCATCGAGTCGAGCGGGATCGCCTTGATCTTCGAGCCCATGCCGGCGCAGCCGAACTGCTGATAGCGTGCGACACAGATCGCCTTGGCCGCCTCGCGCGCAGGCTTCAGGAAATCGCGCGGATCGAACGCACTCTTGTGCTCGTTCATGTACTTGCGCATCGCGGCGGTCATGGCGAGGCGGATGTCGGTGTCGATGTTGACCTTGCGCACGCCATGGCGGATGCCTTCCTGGATCTCCTCGACCGGCACGCCATAAGTCTCCTTAATCTCGCCGCCGTTCTCGCGGATCGTCTGCAGCAGATCCTGCGGCACCGACGAGCTGCCGTGCATGACCAGATGGGTATTCGGAATGCGTGCGTGGATCGCCTTGATGCGATCGATCGCCAGGATGTCGCCGGTGGGTTTGCGCGTGAACTTGTACGCACCGTGCGAGGTGCCGATGGCGATCGCCAGCGCATCGAGCTGCGTCTGCTGCACGAAGTCGGCAGCCTGGTCCGGATCGGTCAGCAGCATCTCACGCGTCATCGTGCCTTCGGCGCCGTGACCGTCTTCCTTATCGCCCTTCATCGTTTCGAGCGACCCGAGGCAGCCGAGCTCGCCTTCGACGGTGACGCCCAGCGCATGCGCCATATCGACGACCTTGCGCGTGACATCGATGTTGTAGTCGTAGCTCGCGATCGACTTGCCGTCCGCTTGCAGCGAGCCATCCATCATTACGCTGGTGAAGCCCAGGCGCATGGCCTGCAGGCATACGGCGGGTGATTGCCCGTGATCCTGGTGCATCGCCACCGGAACGTTCGGAAAACTCTCGACCGCCGCATTGATCAGCTCGCGCAGGAAAATCTCGCCAGCGTATTTGCGGGCGCCGGCCGAGGCCTGCATGATCACCGGGCTGTCGGTCTCCGATGCGGCCGTCATGATGGCCTGCACCTGCTCCAGGTTATTGACGTTGAATGCGGGCAGCCCATAGCCATGAGCGGCAGCGTGATCGAGCAGTTGGCGCATCGCGACGAGCGGCATGGCGGCTGCCTCAATTAGGGTCGACGGGGGAGATCGCATTTTACAAGACGCGCGCCCGATGACGCCGACCGTCGCAGGATGGTACCGACAGCGTCCGCAAATCAAGGCTGCTGCGTTGATGACCATCGTTCGCAAGTCGTGAAGGACCCGCGATGGACGAGCGCATGCCGGCCGCTGCGACGGTCGCCGAGGGCCGTCATGTTGTGCCGCGTCGCGTCGCGCATCGTGTGCCCCACGCTTCATTTGCGAGCGCAGATGTGAGTATTTTTACTTAGATGGGGCAGCTTTTCGGGTCGTCCACGGTCAGGTCGCCGACAGCATCGCTCTGGTGCGGAAAATGCAACCCTGAATGCGAGTCCACAACCAGAACGACCTCCGAGCTCGTGATTGACCGCACGCGCTGTCCTTGCGCGGCCGATCGCTTATGCCCTTCATGCGAAGGTGTTGCGAGCGATGCGCCGATGCCGACCCTTGCCGTGTCCGAGCGCGCACCCGCGGCCGACGAGCCGCCACGCGAGTTGAATCCGCTCGCGACGCACGGTGCGCGAACACCGTGCACGGCCGGGATGCATGGCAGGCTCGACGAGCTTGCGCGCGCCAATGCGCTGCTGGAAGCGGAAATACGCGAGCAGCGCTGCGTTGCAGCCGAGCTGCGGCAAGCGAAGGAGCGCCTCACGCTGGCGCTGGAGAGCTCTCGGCTGTCCCTATGGGATTTCGACATCGCCAGCGGGCGGCTTTACCTGTCGAAGTGGTGGGCAGAGATGCTGGGCGACACGGCGCAGGAAACGCATACAACCATCGCCGAGCTCTTTGCGCTCACCCATCCCACCGAGCGCGAGGGGCTGAACAGGCATTACAAGGCGGCGGTCGAAGGCTCGACTCCCGAATATTGCGTCGAGCATCGAGTGCTGACGCGTACGGGGCACTGGAAATGGGTGCAGAGCCTCGGCAGGGTGACGGAGCGTGCGGCCAATGGTCGCGCGCTGCGCATGATCGGCACCAATGTCGATATCACGGAGCGCAAGCGCGCCGAGGAGCTGGTCCGCGAGAGCGAGCAGCGCTTTCGCGACGTGGTGGAAGCCTCCGGTGAGTACGTTTGGGAAACCGATGCGCAATGGCGTTATCGCTACCTCTCGCGACGCGCCGAAGCTGTTCTGGGGTACAGCATCGATGCTCTGCTCGGTCGTACGCCGGCCGAGCTGATGCCGCCCGGCGAAGCGGAGCGGGTCGAGCGATGGATCGGCGCCCGTGCCGTGTCAGGCGGCGGCTTCAGCAATCTCGAGCACACCACGATGACGCCGAGCGGCGAGATCCGCTGGCAGAGCGTAAGCTGCAAGCCGGTTCGCGACGATTGCGGCAAGGTGATCGCCTACAGGGGAACCGGCGCCAACATCACGGATCGCAAACAGCACGAGGCGCGAATCCAGGAGCTGGCGACGCGCGATGCGCTGACGGGTTTGCCCAATCGCGCGCTGCTGCGCGATCGGCTCGAGCATGCGATCGTCGCCGGCCGCAGGCAGCATGGTCTTCTGGCAACCATGTTCATCGATGTCGATCGATTCAAGAGCATCAACGACTCGCTCGGACACCCCATCGGCGACGCACTGTTGCGGCAGATGGCCGCCCGGCTCACGGGCTCGGTGCGCGAGGAAGACACCGTTGCCAGGCCCGGCGGCGACGAGTTTGTCGTCATCGCCTCGGGCATGCGTCACGTCGATGACGTCGCGCAACTGGCGCGCACGCTTCTTCGCGGCCTCAATGCGCCCTACATTGTCGAAGGCCACCAGCTCGTCGCCAGCTGCAGCATCGGCATCAGCCTCTATCCCACCGATGGCACGCAGATCGACCTGCTGCTGAAGCATGCCGATACCGCCATGTATCACGCCAAGGCCGCCGGCGGCGATGGCTATCGCTTTTTTTCGACGGAGATGAACGTCCGGGCGCTCGAGCGCCTCGGCCTCGAGAACGATCTTCGCCGCGCGTTGGAGAGCGACGGCCTGCAGCTCGAATATCAGCCCATCGTCGACATGGAGAACGGCAGGCCCGTCGTGGTGGAAGCGCTTGCCCGTTGGCAGAAGCCCGATGGCACGGTCATTCCGCCGTCGCGCTTCATAGCGATCGCGGAGGAGACAGGCCTCATCATCCGGTTGGGAGAATGGGCGCTTGCAAAGGCCTGCCATCAGGCGAAGCGCTGGCACGAGGCCGGGCATCCGGGCATCAAGATCGCCGTCAATGTGTCTCCCAGCCAATTACGGGATGGTCGCGGGTTCGCCCGGCGCGTCGCGGCGATTCTCGGCGAAACGGCATTGGACCCGCGCTGTCTCGATCTCGAAGTGACCGAGAGCCTGCTGATGATCCAGGCGGAATCGAACTTCGAGTCGTTGCGCCGGATCGCCGATCTCGGCGTGCAGTGGGTGGTCGATGACTTCGGCACCGGCTATTCGTCGCTCAGCTATCTCAAGCGGCTGCCGATACGCGGCCTCAAGATCGCTCAATCGTTCGTACGCGACATCGAAAACGACGCCGACGATGCTGCCATCGTCAGCGCGGTGGTATCGCTGGCGCGCAGCCTCGACTTGCACGTCACCGCGGAAGGCGTCGAAAGCGACGGCCAGCTTGCAGCGCTCCGCCGATTGGGATGCGATCGCTGGCAGGGGTACCTGCGCAGCGAGCCGCTCAGCGCGGCGGCGCTCGGCGCGCTGTTGCGAGGAGATGCGTCCGGGTAGCGGCGGCAATCAAGCTAGTTGCGGTGCTCGCCCACCTTGACGATCTTCATCGTGTTGGTGCCGCCGGACTTGCCCATGGGCTCGCCGATGGTGAGCACAATCAGCTCACCATCCTGAACCTGCCCCTCGCGCAGCAGCAGGTCCTCCGCGGCCTGCAGCACCGCGTCGCGCTCTTCGTTCTGTTCCAGAAACAGCGGATGCACGTTGCGATAGAGCGCCATCTTGCGTTGCGACGCGACCTCCGGGGTGAGCGCATAAATCGGGCAGCCGCTGTTGTGCCGCGACATCCACAGCGCCGTCGAGCCGGACTGCGTCAACGCTGCGATCGCTTTGACGCCCAGGTGAAAGCCGGTGAAGAGCGCCGCCATGGCGATCGACTGATCGATGCGGGTAAAGGCACGGTCGAGGAAGTCCTTGTCGAGCTCGACCTGCTCGGACTTCTCTGCCTCGATGCAGATCTGCACCATGGCCTCGACCGTTTCGATAGGATATTTGCCGGCGGCCGTCTCGGCGGAGAGCATCACCGCGTCGGTGCCGTCCAGCACCGCATTCGCCACATCGGAGACTTCCGCGCGCGTCGGCAGCGGGGCGTTGATCATCGATTCCATCATCTGCGTCGCGGTGATGGTGAGCTTGTTGCGCTCGCGCGCCATCCGGATCATCCGCTTCTGCAGACCCGGCACGGCGGCGTTGCCGACTTCGATCGCGAGATCGCCACGCGCAACCATGATGCCGTCGGACGCGTCGATGATCTCCTCCAATGCCAGTATCGCCTCGGCCCGCTCGATCTTGGCAATCAGCTGCGCCCGTCCGCCCGCCGAGCGCAGGAGCTCGCGAGCCATGTACATGTCTTCCTTGTTCTTGGGAAACGAAATGGCGACGTAGTCGGCCTCGATGGCGGCGGCGACTTTGACGTCGTCGAGATCCTTCGCTGACAGAGCCGGCGCAGTGAGCCCGCCGCCGAGGCGGTTGATCCCCTTGTTGTTGGAGAGCACGCCGCCGGTGACAATCCGCGTGAAGATCTGCCGGCCTTCGACTCCGGTCACCTCCAGCTTGATGAGGCCATCGGACAACAGCAGGAGCGCGCCGGGCTCGACATCGTTCACGAGCTCCTTGTAGTCGAGACCCACACGCGACGCGTCGCCGAGCTCGCAGTCGGCATCGAGGACGAACCGATCGCCGGTCTTCAACTCGACCTTGCCGTCGGCAAAACGGCCGATGCGGATCTTCGGGCCCTGCAGGTCGACCATGATGGCGACTTCGTGGCCCAGCTGCGACGACAGCTCGCGGACGCGGCGTGCGCGATCGACGTGATCGGACGACGGTCCGTGCGAGAAGTTGAGGCGTACCACGTCCACGCCTGCGATCAGCAGGCGGCGGAGCACTTCGGGTGAATTGGTCGCCGGACCCAGCGTGGCGACGATCTTGGTATTGCGCGGCACTGCGCCTCCTCTCGTGAAGGATGGTGAAGCGAAAAACGCGCGTCAGCTCGACGCGCGCCGCTCGAGCACGGCGACCGCGGGCAGCGTCTTGCCCTCGAGGAATTCGAGGAACGCGCCGCCGGCCGTCGAGATGTAGGAAATGCGATCGGCAATTCCGAACGTGTTGATGGCGGCGATGGTGTCGCCGCCACCGGCAATGGAGAAGGACGACGAGCCCGCGACCGCATCGCCAATGGCCCTGGTGCCTGCGGCGAAGGCGTCGAATTCGAATACGCCCACGGGACCGTTCCACACGATCGTCCCGGCGTGGGCGATGAGCTTGCTGAAAAGAGCGGTGGTCGCGGGGCCCACATCGAGGATGAGATCGTCGTCGGCGATCTCGTCCAGCTTTTTCAGCGTTGGCGCGGCTGTGGCCGAGAATTCCTTTGCGCACACCACGTCGACCGGTATGGGCACCTTGCCCGGGAACGCCTTGAGAATGCCTTCCGCTTCGCCGACGAGATCGGGCTCCGCCAGCGATTTGCCGATGCGCCCGCCTGTGGCCAGGATGAAGGTATTGGCGATGCCGCCGCCCACGATCAGCGCGTCCACCTTGGCGGCCAGCGCGCGCAGCACGGTGAGCTTGGTCGATACCTTGGCGCCGCCGACGATCGCCACCAGCGGCCGCTTCGGCTGCGCCAGGGCTTTGCCGAGCGCATCGAGCTCGGCTGCGAGCAGCGGACCGGCGCAGGCGATCGGGACGAAAAGCGCGATGCCGTGCGTGGTCGCCTCGGCGCGATGTGCGGTGGCGAACGCGTCGTTGCAATAGACGTCGCAGAGAAGCGCCATCTTCTGCGCAAGCGCTTCGTCGTCTTTTTTCTCGCCCTTGTTGAAGCGGCAGTTCTCGAGCAGCACGACGTCGCCCGGGGCAAGCGCGGCATGCCACGCGCCGCCGCTCACCCAGTCCCTGATGAGGGGCACGTCCTGGCCGAGCAGCTCGGAGAGTCGCCTGGCGACCGGCGCGAGCGAATCCGCGGCGCTCCACTGGCCTTCGCTCGGGCGCCCGAGATGCGACGTCACCATTACCGCCGCGCCACGGCTGGCGGCATCCTTGATCGCCGGAACCGACGCACGGATGCGTGAATCGTCCGTGATGTTGCCGTCATCGTCCTGCGGCACGTTCAGGTCCGAGCGGATGAACACCCGCTTGCCGCGGACATCGACCTCGGAAAGACGTTTGAAGCTCATCGTACCGCGCGACTCACCCGGCGCTCATGAGCGCAACGGTCGTGTCCAGCATGCGATTGGAGAATCCCCATTCGTTGTCGTACCAGGCGGAGACCTTGACCAGGCGCCCCGAGACCTTGGTCAGCGTCGCATCGAAGGTCGACGACGCCGCATCGTGGTTGAAGTCGACCGAGACGAGCGGCGCCTTGTTGTAGTTGAGCACGCCGGCGAGCGGCCCGCTGTCGGCGGCTTCCTTCATGATCGCGTTGACTTCGTCGACGCCGGTGTCGCGGGCGGCGATGAACGACAGATCGACGATCGAGACGTTGATGGTCGGCACGCGGATGGCGTAGCCGTCCAGCTTGCCGTTCAACTCGGGCAACACCAGGCCGACCGCGGCAGCGGCGCCGGTCTTGGTGGGGATCATGCTCATCGTCGCCGAGCGCGCACGGCGAAGATCCTCGTGGTACACGTCGGTCAGCACCTGGTCGTTGGTGTAGGCGTGGACCGTGGTCATGAGGCCGCTCACCAGGCCGATCTTGTCGTGCAGCGGCTTCACCAGCGGCGCGAGGCAATTGGTGGTGCACGACGCATTCGAGATCACGGTGTCGGTGGCCTTCAGCACGCCGTGATTGACGCCGTAAACGACGGTCGCATCGACATCCTTGCCGCCGGGGGCGGAAATGATCACCTTCTTGGCGCCGCCCTTGAGGTGCGCCGACGCTTTCTCCTTGCTCGTGAAAAGACCGGTGCACTCGAGCACCACGTCGACATCGAGCGCGCCCCAGGGCAGCTCGGCGGGATTGCGGTGCGCGAGCACCTTGATGCGGTCGCCGTCGACCACCATCGAATCGCCATCCACCTCGATCTTGCCTGGAAACTTGCCGTGCACCGTGTCGTAACGCGTGAGGTGTGCGTTGGTCTCCGCGTTGCCGAGGTCGTTCAAGGCGACGAAAGCCAGGTCATGCTTCCTGCCGCCTTCGTAATGGGCGCGGAGGATGTTGCGGCCGATGCGTCCGTAGCCATTGATAGCGACTCTGATCGTCATTCGAATTCTCCTGGATCGACAAAAATGTGCGCTGTTTCGACACCCCAAGGATAACCGAAGCGCGGGCGATCGCTCGCGCCGGCTTTTGCAGGCATCAGCCTGCGAGTACGCGGCGAACAGTCGCCGTCACGTTCTCGACGGTGAAGCCGAAATGCCGGAACAGGTCTGCGGCGGGAGCCGATTCGCCAAAGCTGTCGATACCGATCACCGCGGCACGCGGCTGGTCGAGTGCGCCAACGTATTTGCGCCAGCCATCGGTCGCTCCGGCTTCGATCGCGATGCGCGGGATGCCCGCGGGAAGAACACTTTGCCGCCAATCGGCGTCCTGCCGGTCGTAGATGCTGGTGCATGGCATCGACACCACGCGCACGGCAATGTCCTCGGCGGCGAGCGCACTCCGCGCCGCCATGGCCAACGGCACTTCCGAGCCGGTCGCGATGATCACCACGCGCCGCGCGCTCTCGATCCCCCAGTCGGCGAGAACATAGGCTCCTCGGCGAATGGCCGCGACCTGCGCCGCATCGCGCGGCTGGAATTCGACGCTCTGACGCGAGAGCAGTAGCGCTGTCGGGCCTTCCTCGCGCTCGATTGCAACGGCCCATGCGACGGCGGTCTCGACGGTGTCGCACGGCCGCCATACGTCCATGTTGGGAATGAGACGCAGGCTCGCGGCATGCTCGATCGCCTGGTGCGTGGGGCCATCCTCGCCGAGACCGATGGAGTCGTGAGTGAAGACGAAGATCGATCGGATCCTCATCAGCGCCGCCATGCGCAGCGCGTTGCGGGCGTAATCGGAGAAGGTGAGGAATGTACCGACGTAGGGAATGAACCCGCCGGTGATCGCCAGGCCGTTGGCGATCGCGCTCATGGCGAATTCGCGCACGCCGAAGTTGACGTAGTTGCCGGGCTCGTCTCGCGATAAGGCCTTGCTGCCGGACCAGTCGGTGAACACCGAGCCGGTGAGGTCGGCCGCGCCGCCGATCAGCTCGGGCAATTCCGCTGCGAGCACTTCGAGCGCCTGCTGCGAGGCCTTGCGCGTTGCGACGCTTGCACGCTTGGCGGCCTGTGCGTCGATCAGCGCCGCGGCGGTATCGCGCCAGCGCGCCGGAAGCTCGCCATGAATACGCCGCGTGAACTCCGCCGCCAGCTCGCGGTGATCGTTGCGGTAGCGGGCGAAGCGCTCCGCCCATTCCTGTTCCATCAGCGCACCGCGCTCGCGAGCGCTCCAGGCGTTGTACACCGCTTGCGGTATTTCGAAGGGGCCATGCCGCCAGCCGAGCATGTCGCGTGCCGCCGCGACCTCCTTCGCGCCGAGCGCCGCGCCGTGCGCATCGGCCGTTCCGCCTTTTGTCGGCGCGCCTTTGCCGATGACGGTCTTGCAGCAGATGAGCGTCGGCCGTTGCGACTCGCGCTTTGCGGTGACGATCGCCGCATCGATCGCTTCGACGTCGTGACCATCGATCTCGCGAATGACGTTCCAGCCGTAGGCCTCGAAGCGGCGCGGCGTGTCGTCGGTGAACCAGCCGGCGGTGGGGCCGTCGATCGAGATGCCGTTGTCGTCGTAGAGCACGATCAGCTTGTGCAATCCCCAGGTGCCGGCGAGCGAGCACGCCTCGTGCGAGATGCCTTCCATGAGGCAGCCGTCGCCGACGAACGCATACGTGCGATGGTCGACGATCGTGTGTCCCGGCCGGTTGAAAGTCGCTGCGAGGAGTCGTTCGGCCAGCGCCATGCCGACCGCGTTGGCAAGGCCTTGTCCCAGCGGCCCGGTCGTCGTCTCGACTCCGGGCGTCACGCCGAGCTCCGGATGACCGGGCGTCTTCGAGTGGAGCTGGCGGAAGTTCCTGATCTCGTCGAGCGGCAGGTCGTAGCCGCTCAGGTGCAGCAACGAGTAGAGAAGCATCGAGCCGTGACCGTTCGACACGACGAAGCGGTCGCGATCGGGCCATTGCGGATGCGCGGGATTGTGGCGAAGGTGACGCTGCCATAGCACCACCGCGATATCGGCCATGCCCATCGGCATGCCGGGGTGTCCGCATTTCGCGCGCTCCACCGCATCCATCGTGAGCGCGCGAATGGCATTGGCAAGCTCGGAAACGACGACGGTGCCGTCGGTCATGGTGGGCGTTCTCGTCAGCGATGGAGCGGGATAGAGCGGGCGCCTTCAGCGTTGCACGCCTCTTGTCGCGGGCATCTCGCGTTGCCTCTCGGATGCGACACCCAAATATCGAGTCGCGACGAGGACTGGAAACGGCGAGAATCAACCCAAAATTATCGCGTGCGCCAGCAGATTGTGCAATAATCCCGACACACGCGAGGACCCTCGGGAAATCGTCCAATGCCCTTCTGCCCGTGCGCAACGGGAGCAGGGCTTTTTTCTTTGGAGGACGACTAATGGACGGAATTCATCTGTTAGGCGAGTGGTACGACTGTCCTTCCGGGACCCCGGAGTTCATGCGTGCCGAGCCGTTGCGCGCGCTGTGCCTCAAGGCTGTCGATGAAGCCGGCCTCACGGTCGTCGGCGATTGCTTCAACCAGTTCGAGCCGCAGGGCGTGACCGGCACGGTGCTGCTGGCGGAGTCGCATCTGGCGATCCATACCTGGCCGGAGTACGGCTTCGTCACCATCGATGTCTACGTCTGCAATCTGCTGACCGACAACAAGGACAAGGCCGAGCGCCTGTTCCGTTCGCTCGAAGCGGCGCTCAAGCCGCAACGCACCAAATTCCACGCCATCGAGCGCGGCGGAAAGGATGTCTGAAACCTCGTCCGGCGGTTCGGCGGGACTGCCGGATGATCGGCTGCTGTTGACGGAGGCTCTCACCGACGACTGGGGCTTTCATCTGCGCTCGGCGCGGGAGATCGAGCGCTTCCGATCGAAGTTCCAGGACGTCGAGGTGCACGACAGCGCGTCGTTCGGCAAGCTCTTTCGTCTCGACGGTCACTTCATGACCTCCGAGCAGGACGAGTTTTTCTACCATGAGAATCTCGTTCACATGGCCGCGATTCCGCATGAGGCCCCGCGGCGCGCGCTCATCGTTGGCGGGGGCGACGGCGGCTCCGCAGAGGAGCTGCTGAAGCATTCGACTATGCAGAAAGTCATGCTTTGCGAGATCGATCAGGCTGTCGTCGACATTTCGCGCCGCCATCTGCAGAGCGTGCATCGCGGCGCTCTGGATGACGGACGGCTGAGCCTCCTGATCGAGGACGGCTTCGCGCATGTACGCAGTTCGCGCGACGTCTACGACGTGATCGTGCTCGATCTGACCGATCCCGGCGGCCCTTCTACGCCCCTGTACACCGAGGATTTCTATCGCGCCTGCCGCGCACGGCTCGATGAGGGCGGCGCGATGACGCTGCACATCGGCAGTCCTGTTGCTCATCCCGAGCGCATTCGTCAGACGCTTGTCGGACTGCGCGCCGCTTTCCTGCGCGTCACGCCCTACCTCGTGTCGATTCCGCTGTACGGCGGCCTGTGGATGATGGCTTGCGCGTCGAGCACTCTGGATCCGTCGGCAATAACCGCGGCCGAAGTCGATCGCCGCATTTCGTTGCGAAATATTTCAAACCTCCAGTACTACAACGGCGACATGCATCGTGCCGCCCTCGCTCTGCCTAACTTCGTGCGCGAACTCACAGGCTGATCCCCGGTCGAAGCTGAAACCGAATTCGTCGTCAACAGAACGACGTCGCTTCGCGTTGGAGTAGCCATCAAGCAGCAGAAAGGCAGCGGAGTCCAGGGTCAGTCGGACTACCGTGTGGGAGAACGAGAGAGCGGGGCTTTCCTCGACCGCAGTTCAATATGACGGCAGGAGGTGGCGACGTGATCAAATTGGCCGATACGATGCATGGCGCGGATTTCGTCCTGATCGACGGCGTGATATTCCAGACGGAGTATCTGCGCGTTCCGGACGAGTACACCGTGCCCGAAGACGTGGTGCTTGAAGCCAAGCATGGCGAAAACGAAGTTGCATTCACGCGTGACGACGTCGACGATGCCGAGCTGATCGGCGAGGGCGTCTATCGCTTGAAGTCGGGAACGCTGGTGCGGTTTCTGACCAGCGCGACCATTCACTGACAGCGCGAAGCCTGGCGTCGCGCAAGCCGAAGCCGCATTCGCACGTCGAAATACGTCTGACGCGTTCGTCGGCTGAAGCCTGCTTGCGGAAACGGTCGCCTTCCGGGCGGCCGTTTTCATTCTCCCAGTTCCAACAACGTAATGCGGTGCGGTAAGCGCCGTGCGGACGCTCCTACGTCGCCATTGCGGCCCGTATTACAATTAACCTATCTAACGGCTGGCGGAGATCGAAATTTATGGCTACACGAAGACAGGCGCTCAAAGCCGGCGGCGGTATATCCATGATGGCCCTGCTCGCGGCTGCCGGTTGGCTCGAGCCCGGTGACGCGAGGGCCGCAAGCTGGAACAAGGCGGCCTTCGACACCCATTCGCTGGACGACGCGATGAAGGCGATGGGGGGCGGCGCGCCGGTGCAGAGCAAGGACATCACGTTCGTTGCCACGCCCGATATTGCCGAAAACGGAGCCGTGGTACCGATCGGTGTCGTGAGCGCTGTGCCGAAGACCGAGTCGATTGCGATCCTGATCGAGAAGAATCCGAACATCCTCGCCGCGGTGTTCGACATTCCGGCGGGCACCGATCCATCGCTGTCGACGCGCGTGAAGATGGGGCAGACGTCGAATGTCTATGCGCTCGTCAAGGCGGACGGCAAGTTCTACGTGGCCTCGAAAGAGATCAAGGTGACGCTCGGCGGGTGCGGCGGCTAGATCCGTCCATCGAGCCCAAGAAGGAGGGACGCACATGCCCGATCCGATGAAGATCCGCGCCACCCTGGTCGGCGACTCGACCGAGGTGAAGGTGCTGATGAACCATGAGATGGAAACCGGCCAGCGCAAGGATGCCGCCGGCAAGACGATCCCCAGCTGGTTCATCCAGAACGTCAGCGCAACCCATAATGGCAAGACGGTGCTGTCGGCCCAGTGGGGCCCGGCCGTTGCCAAGAACCCGTTCCTCGCCTTCAAGTTCAAGGGCGGGGCGAAGGGCGAAAAGGTGCAGATCACCTGGACCGACAACCGGGGCGAAACGCGGACAGACGAGGCCGTGATCGCTTAGACGCTGCTTCAGGCCGTCAACGGCGCACGCGGCCACGGACAAGCTTGCATTGCCGGAGGATCACCATGCGATTGTTTGGACAAGGCGTTCTTCGCGGCGCTGCGCTGCTTGCGGCGCTTGCCGTATCGCAGCTTGCGGGAGGCCAGGCTAACGTCAGCGACGAGATCGCCAAGTACCGTGCTGCGCTGCAGGACGGCAACCCGGCCGAATTGTGGGAAGCCCGTGGCGAAGAGCTGTGGAAAAAGGCGCACGGGCCGAAGAACGTCTCGCTGGAGCGATGCGACCTCGGGCTGGGCGCGGGCGTCGTGAAGGGAGCCTACGCGCATCTGCCCAGGTACTTCGCCGATGCGAATCGCGTGATGGACCTCGAAACACGACTCGCCTGGTGCATGGTCCACCTGCAGGGCTTCACCGACGCCGAGGCACGCAAGAACCCGTTCGGCGGCCCCGGCAACAAATCGGACATGGAGGCGCTCGTCGCCTATCTCACGTCGCAATCACGCGGTGTCAAGATGGACGTGGCTCTCGATCACCCGCAGGAGCGCGAAGCGTATCGCCTCGGCGAAAAGATCTTCTACTATCGCGCGGGGTCGCACGACTTCGCGTGCGCCACGTGTCACGGCGACGACGGCAAGCGGATTCGCCTGCAGGATCTGCCGAACCTGACCAAGAAGGAAGGCGCTCAGCGCGCGTACACCACGTGGCCGGCGTATCGCGTGTCGCAGGGTGAGCTGCGCTCGTTCCAGTGGCGGTTGAACGACTGTTTTCGCCAGCAGCGCTTTCCCGAGCTGGAGTTCACGTCCGATGCGTCGATCGCGCTCACCATGTTCCTCGCCCGCAATGCCAACGGTGCGGCATTCGACGCTCCCGCCATCAAACGCTGACCAGAGGCTTCCGCCATGACTGCCAAACGTCTCGCTTTGCTCCTGATCGCCGGCGCCGCATCGCTGCTCGTTCTCACCGGATGCGCCACGACGCCGACTGACGCGGAAACATCGGCCAAGGCCGCGGCGGTGCTGAAGGCGTCGTTCAAGGAGCGCGGCCAGGCGAAGCTCGACCGGCTCGAACAGGATCTGACGCAGGAAACCTGCAGCGGCTACGCAACCAAGGCGCCGCCGAAAGACGTGATGGAAGTGATCGAGAAGGCGAATCTCGCCATGATCAAGTGGCCTGCCGACGGCAAGTTCCTGGGGGATTGGAAGAGCGGCGAGAAGATCGCGCAGGAAGGACGGGGCATGCAGTACTCCGACGATCCGAAGGGCGTCGTCGGCGCGAACTGCTATGCCTGCCATCGTCTCGATCCCAAGGAAGTGTCGTACGGCACGATCGGCCCCAGCCTGTACAACTTCGGCAAGACCCGCGGCTACGGCCCGGACATCCAGAAGTACGCCTACGGCAAGATCTATAACGCGGAGGCGTACTCCGCCTGCACCAACATGCCGCGCTTCGGTCACAACGGCATCCTGACCGAGCAGCAGATCAAGGATGTCGTCGCGTTGCTGATGGACCCGCAGTCTCCCGTCAACAAGAATTGAGCTGCGTGCCCCGATTGCGTACGCCGCTCGGCTGTGCGTCTATGTACTATCTCCTGGCTTGCTGCGTGACCTTGCTTGTCAACTGCGGCGTCCGGGCTGCTCGCCGCAGCTCTGTGGCTAGCACGCGGTGAATCGACGCGAGTTCCTGAATGCGCTGGCCGCCGGCGCCGCGGCCGGCTTGCCGCTTGCCTCCGCCAATGCGCTGGCGCAGGGCGATCCCAAGGGCGCGGTCTACGACATCCCGCGCTTCGGCAACGTCGGCATTCTGCATTTCACCGACTGCCACGCGCAGCTGCTGCCCAAGTACTTTCGTGAGCCCAGCGTCAATATCGGCGTAGGCGAAGCCCAGGGCCGGCCGCCGCATGTCGTCGGCGAAGCGCTGCTGAAGCAGTTCGGGATTCCGCCCGGCACCCGCGAGGCGCACGCTTTCACGCATCTCGATTACGCTGCTGCGGCGCGGATGTACGGCGCGCTCGGCGGTTTCGCTCATCTCGCGACGCTGATCAAGCAGCTCAAGGCCAGCCGTCCAGGCGCGCTTCTGCTCGACGGCGGGGATACCTGGCAAGGCTCGGCGACCGCGCTGTGGACCAACGGCCAGGATATGGTCGACGCAGGCAAGCTGCTCGGCGTGGACGTGATGACGGGCCACTGGGAGTTCACGCTCGGTGCCGCACGCGTGAAGGAGATCGTCGGCAACGATCTGAAGGACAGGATCGATTTCATCGCCCAGAACGTGATGACCGCGGACTTCGGCGATCCGGTGTTCCGTCCTTACGTGATCCGCTCGGTGAATGGCGTGCAGGTGGGCATCGTTGGGCAGGCTTTTCCGTACACGCCGATCGCCAACCCGCGTTACCTCGTTCCCGAGTGGACGTTCGGCATCCAGGAAGAGAACCTGCAGAAGATCGTCGACGAGGTCCGCGGCAAGGGCGCCGCGGTGGTACTGCTGCTGTCGCACAACGGCATGGACGTCGACCTGAAGCTCGCGAGCCGTGTGCGCGGCATCGACGTGATCCTGGGCGGCCATACGCACGATGCGGTGCCGGCGCCCGTCACCATCAAGAATGCCGGCGGGCAGACGCTCGTGACCTGCGCGGGATGCAACGGCAAGTTCCTGGCCGTGCTCGACCTCGATGTCAGGAACGGAAAGCTGAACGACCTCCGCTACAAGCTGCTGCCGGTGTTTTCCAACCTGCTCGTACCCGATATTCCCATGATCGCGTTCATCGAGCGGGTGCGTGAGCCGTTTGCCGCGAAGCTGCGTGAGCCGCTGGCGATGACGGACGAGCTCCTGTATCGGCGCGGCAACTTCAACGGCAGTGCCGATCAGCTGATCGTCGAGGGTCTGATGGCCGAGAAGGACGCCGAGATTGCATTCTCACCGGGCTTCCGCTGGGGCACGTCGCTTCTGCCGAAACAGAACATCACCCTGGAATGGCTGATGGATCAGACGGCAATCACGTATCCCTACGTCACCGTCAACGAGCTCGCCGGCGAAACGATCAAGACGATCCTGGAAGACGTCGCCGACAATCTCTTCAATCCCGATCCGTACTATCAGCAGGGCGGCGACATGGTGCGCGTGGGCGGCCTCTCCTACTCGATCGCACCGAAGGCTGCCATGGGAAGCCGCATCAGCGCCATGACCTTGCGTGGCAAACCGCTCGACGCCGACAGGAAGTACAAGGTGGTCGGATGGGCGTCGGTCGCGGAAGAGGCCAAGGCCGCGGGCAACGAAGCGATCTGGGACGTGATGGCGCGCTACCTGCGTGCGCAGAAGACGATCAAGAGCATCACGCCGAACCTGCCCAGGGTGGAGGGCGTCGAGGGCAATCCGGGGATCGGCTGAGTTTCCCGGTGCCGGCACCACGCGAGCCGCACACTGCCGTGTCGCCGCCCCGCGGCCCGCTTCACGGTGATCGTTCTGCCGCGCTGCCCCGCGGCCCGCTACACCGGGCTTAGGTCGTCGCAGGCAGTCGGTCTGCCGCGCGAGACGGCGCGCTCGGTAACCGCTCACCCACGACCGGCATACAGCGCGCCGCACGCAGCGTCCGACGCGACTCCAATGCGCCCGCTATAGCGGGCCGCGTGGCGGCGCCGATTGTGCCTATCCCGGCGAAACAGGCCCAAGCCCGTCAGCGTGTCCCGTTCGGAGGGCTCGGGACAACAATCCTCGGCTATCGCACCGTCACTCTGGCGAACCGCCGCTTGCCCGCTTGCACCACCACCGTGGAGCCGGGCGCGATCACGAGTGACTTGTCGCCCACCACTTCGCCATCGACTTTGAGCCCGCGCTGCTGGATGAGCCGCAGCGCCTCGGACGTCGACTCGACAATGCCGGCCTGCTTCGCCAGCTGGGCGATCGGCAATCCCTGCGGCGGGCTATGCAGCGTCACCTCGGGCATGTTCTCCGGCAGCGCGCCTTCGCGAAAGCGCGCTTCGAATTCGGCAAGCGCATTCGCCGCTGCCGCCTTCGAATGGAAGCGCTCGACGATCTCCAGCGCCAGCATCACCTTCGCATCGCGCGGGTTGCGACCGTCCTTGCATTCGCGCATGAGATGAAGAATCCAGTGCTGCGAGCGAAACGAAAGCAGCTCGTAGTAGCGCCACATCAGATCGTCCGAGATCGACATCAGCTTGCCGAACATCTCGCTCGCCGGCTCGGTGATGCCCACGTAATTGTCGAGCGACTTGGACATCTTGTTGATGCCGTCCAGGCCCTCGAGCAGGGGCAGGGTCAGGATGCACTGGGGCTCCTGCCCGTAGTGGCGCTGCAACTCGCGGCCGACCAGCAGGTTGAATTTCTGATCGGTCCCGCCGAGCTCGACATCCGCCTTCAGGGCGACCGAGTCGTAACCCTGGGCGAGCGGGTAGAGGAACTCGTGGATCGCAATCGGCTGGCCGTCGCGATAGCGCTTGGCGAAGTCGTCGCGCTCCAGCATGCGCGCCACGGTGTAGTGAGCCGCGAGCCGGATCATGCCGTCCGAGCCGAGCGGCGTCAGCCACTTCGAATTGAACGCCACCTCGGTCTTCTCGCGATCGAGGATGAGGAACACCTGATCCGTATACGTCCTGGCGTTAGCCTCGATCTCCTCCGGCGACAATGCCGGCCGCGTGACGTTGCGGCCGGTCGGATCGCCGATCAGGCCGGTGAAGTCGCCGATCAGGAAGATTATGTGATGACCGAGATCCTGCAACTGCCGCAGCTTGTTGAACTGAACGGTGTGCCCCAGGTGCAGGTCCGGCCGGGTGGGATCGAATCCTTCCTTGATGCGCAGCGGCGCGCCGCGTCCCAGCTTGACCGCGAGCTCGCTTTCGACCAGCAGCTCGTCGGCTCCGCGCTTGAAAACGGCGATGTGATGAGCGATATCGTAAGACATTATTGTTCGTAGGGATTATTGTTTGTCGGTAGGCGCACGGAGCGCGGCGTAGTCAAGAGTGTCGCAGGATGGCGACAGTGCCGGGCGAAAAATGGTAAAATAAGAGTCCTCTGTGCGTTTCGTCTGACAATCCCATGCGCAAACTAGTAATTTTAGCGGAAAGCCTTCGCCGCTCCGCCGCCCGCAGCCGCACGCTTTTATCGGCAGGTCAGTGGGTTGCAACCGCCATGCTGTCGCTGGGTTGCGGAATGGCCGCCTACGCCGTCGCGCGCGACGGAGCGCCGGAAGCCGTCCCGAGCCAGGTAATCCTTCGTGAGCTCGCCAATCCGGTGGCTTCCCGGCCGTCCCCTGCCAGCTTGCCCGCGGCGGCCAGCCATTACTGGCGCGAGGAGCGCATCGAGTTCGGAGACACGTTGGGGAGTGTCCTCGCCCGGCTCGGTGTCCAGGAAGCCGACGTGGCCGAGTTCATGCGGATGAACCCCGCTTTCCAGCACATTGGGATCCTAAGCTTAGAATTCCACGTGGACAAGTTGTCGCG
>JADMIO011507075.1_pt1 | contig 29147 bp, 39 predicted proteins | sample 8958161 | NCBI WGS metagenome assembly JADMIO01 (sample SAMN16585339, study PRJNA669376) | soil metagenome | isolation source: Crop rotation soil | place: USA: Cullars Rotation, Alabama | collected 2011 | reverse complement strand
GCAATTCGGCAAACCCGCCCGCCAAAAGCAGTCGCAAAGCAAGTGCGTCCCGCTGCAATCTTCGAATCTGTTTGTGCGTCGGCTTCGTCCCACGCTGAGAAAACTTTCTTAATGGGTCCATATCATCAGTGAACGAACTCTCCCGGCAGAATCCCCGCCTTAACCCCGAGATAGAAAAAGATGAACAGCACCAGAACGCCAATCACGAAGAACGTGATGACCAGCGGCTTGCCCCATTTCCGCCACGAGGATGGCCGCTGTACCGTCTCTTCACGTCTCTGCCGACTGGATAGGCGGGGAATAATTAGGGGAGGGTTTGTGGGCAAAAACGGGACTCTCCGTACGGGCGGCATATCTCAATTGGAGGCTTCCGCCAAAACACCAGTCGCGGGTGAGCTTTTCGGTTCCTTAGGGACAGACAAAGCTTCCATCGTCGCAACGAAAGCGCGGCAACGCTCCTCGGCGGTCGCGCGAACCACTCCTAAGTCGCCCCACAATTCGGAGCCTGCGATGTCGTGGAGATTCCGTACGTATTCAGTGGCAGCGTCAGGGTCTATTGCTATCCACGTCTCGGCCCCTGCGATAGCGTTAAGATCGTTCGGGTAGTCGGGAACGGGATATAATTTCAGTCCGTCCTTGGCTACCCATGCCGCTTCTCGATCCTGTAGCGACTCGCGCGTCCATCCGTAGAGTCCAGTCGGATACTTCTCGAACTTTTCCCACCCGCACAACTCCGCGACCCGAATGCGAAGCTCGGTCTGTCCTGAAACGGTTGGGTCCATGTTACGCCTCTTTTTCCCGAACCTCCTACGGCCCGTCCTTCACCGTGGACTTCGGAACGTACGTCACCTTGGCCGCGAACTCCGCTGCCTTGTGCAAGCTGTCCACGGTGCCCTGTTTGATTACGCCCTTGTCTTTCAGGAAGTTTACGAGCAGATGGCCGACGCCTTCCACGCCCGGACTTTGCGTTACCACGTCCAGAGGCGGTTTCTTGTCCACGTAGCCTTGGAGCACGTCGGCGGCTGCGTATAAACCCGCGCTGGCGAGTTCGGCGGCTTTCTGGCCCCCGTAATGTTCGGCTACGCTCACAATGGCTTTGTTGGCGAGCGAATCGGGCGCGAGTTGGGCTTGCCATTGGGTTGCGGTAGCGCATCCGAAGAAGGCGAATGCGGTGAGAGCGAGAAGGATTGTTTTCATGTAGCGGGCACTTCTATCGGTTTGGGTTGCGTGACTTCGACTTTGGGCGGTTGCCCGGAAACTGTTACGTCAGGAGGCGGCACGGTCGGTTTACCGGAGGAGAGAAATCCGACCAATCCAGAGATCGCTGCGAGGCCCCCGCCAATGAGTAAATCGCCGTTGTATCCCTTGAATATGAGAACCGTTCCGCAGATGATGGCGAGCATTCCTAAACCGCCCACCCACATGATAATGAGTTTGCGGTGATCCGCGTTCGAAGGTGCCCCGTTGCCGTTCCCGTTGGCCATCTCAATTCCCGTTGTAAGGCTATTCGCTTCGTTAGGCAAGGGGATTCTGTCTCAAGTCAGGGCTTGCTTACGTGCAGCCGTTCGTCCGGCAAAGGCGGTTCTGGCGCGGCTGCTACCGGCACGGCTTCGGCAATTCGATCCTTCGCCCTTTCCACCTTGCGGTCGTTGTCTCCGCAGATTTCCGAGTAACTTCGGGGCCGATATTCCTGAAATTTGCGACCGCCTGACGCCGCTTGGTACTCATGCTCTCGAATTGCGATTTCGGCTGCGTTCAACTGGCTCAGAACGTCATGCTTCGAGTTGCGCTCGTACGTTGCGATCAAATCCCGCTGCGCCGCCACGATCTGGTAATAGCGCACGATGTCATTGAGGATGAGTAACCGGCGCTCGTAAAACTTCGCCTGCTGCTCGAAAAGTTTGCTGCTGATCGTGGCCTCGGATTCGTGGCTCTTTCGTCGCTGCTCCATTACTCGCGGCACGACCAAAACCAAGGCCATCACAGTTCCGCCGATTACGCCCGAAAGACCCGCCGTGCCCCACTGATTCGTCACCAGTTCGCCGATGAACGTGCCGAGCATCCCCCCGCCAGTAACGCCAATCGAAAGCAGCTTAGGGAACGAGAGGGCTGCGATCCCGTAATGTATTCGATTCAGCAGCTCGATCATGTCTCAGTTCCGCTTGAACACGCGCCTCATGGAGTAACTTCCCAGTTGGATTCGACGCAAACGGTGTTGCGGATAACGGTCGGCGCAGGTTCGTCAGCGGGTTGGCCTGACCAGCTCGCCAGCCAAGGAAATACCGAATCCGTGTTCGCGTTATATGTCGTGACCGTCCCGACCTTTTGAACAAACACGTCAGCGTCCCACCACACAGCATCAGCGAGCGTGTCTTCTTCTGGAATCGTTGTGGGCGACCCGACCTTGTTGTAATACGGCCTGCTGTAATACGTCCCCCGGGGCGTCAAAGTCACGTTTGCGGACGCATTTCCGGCACCCGTGAATGAAGTTCCAGCATCCCAATCGCCTTGTGTTAAAACGGCAGTTGTCGGCAGCGGCAATTCTCCCGCCGTTTCCTTGATCCACGTCATAACAAGCCACGGCTTCGCCACATCGTCGGTCGAACTGTAAATCACCCCCAAATCGCCGTCGTCTCGGATTTCCCAATGGTCTGTTATCCATTCGACTACGAAACTAAATGGGCCGCCGATATAGCTCGACTTGCCTCCGGTCGTGCCGCTCTCGGTATAGATGCCGTTGGCCGTCGCTATCCCTGCACCCAAAATGCTGAAGCCTACTTGCGCCGTGCTCGGCGCTTTCAGTCTTTGATGCGGCCCTGCCAATCCCGCCGCTTCCCAATCGCTCACCATTACCTCTGTCCCGACTGGCGTGTTCGCCGGGAGCGAGAGCTTTTCGGCGTTGGTTAAAGATTGCGGTCCTGAATCACCGCCAGATGGCAGGGACAGTCCGCCCGCAAACGTTCTCCCAAGCAGACAATCGCTAAGCGGGTTGCTTAGCGGAAATGGTTTGGAGATGGACTCAAGGCGCACTTAATACAGGACAACGGTTTCGGTCGCCACATCGTCATCGTCCGACGCCCCGGACCCAACGTACGTGTACGTCACGACCGCTTTTGTAACCGACCCCATCTTGTACGTGACCGTCTTGACGTTGTTCGTTGACCCGAAATAGGTAAACGTCCGACTGTCCCAGGCAGGAATGCGACTCGCCGAAGTCAGGGGTGCCGAACCCGAAGCCGCACCAGACAAAAGCGCCGTAATCTTCCGCAACGAAATCTCGATGCTGTCCTCGTTACTGGCCGTGGTCGGACCCGTGTACTGGCTCACTTCTCCTCCTTATCGTCTGGGGGCGAAATAAACGTTTTCTCGACTGGCGGCTGATCGTTGGCCGGCGGCATATCCGCATGTGCCCGATCATGCGCTGAGGCAATGTTGTTTCCTTCGGCCGGGATCTCAGGTTCTGGATTTGGGTTTTCGGGTTCGCTCATGGCTCAATTTTCCTTTCAGGCTGCTTGTTGGAAGGGGATGATTGTGCGCAGTTCGCGGGCGCGCACCGTCTGCCCGTTATGTTCGATAAAATCTGAAAGGGCGCGGTTTTCTTCGGCCCATTTCGGTTCGCAATTCGAGTAATGAAACGCCTTGTTTCTTTCCTCTTCTATCTCGAGCGCGAACCGAGCGATTGGAATGGTATGATGGATTTCCCACTGCCCGTTTTTGCTGCCGTGATTATTCCATGACATTCCTTCGCCGAATTGCTTCTCAATCCACCCTTTAAAGAACTGAAAGCTGCATCCGAGCATTTTGGCGGTCCTGCTGTTTTTTCGGAGTCCTCGGTTCTTAATTGCGCACGCGATTCGCTTCCTGCATATGTCTGAGAGATAAAACACAGGATCGGTTTGCATCCGCCGCTTTCGATACTCTCTCGCCCACTCGTTGATTCGCGGTCGTCGTTTTAGGCGGGATTTCTTCTGCGAAAGCCTTGCGTTGGGCTTTTGCTGAAGCGCCTTAAAATGGTCGGGGTTCGCAGCGTATTTTGCGCGGTAACGAGCTCTCACTTCCGGCTGCTTATAGTAAGCGGACTGTCTCGCGCGCTGATCGGGTCGTTGAGTAAAATAGGTTTTGAAATAGTTGCGCATGTAGCGCCGGCCTTTGTGGCTGGCCTTCCATTTCTTGTCAACACGCTTAGCGTTTGCACGTTTCCGGCACATCGTTTCCGGCGTCACCCACATCTCCCTGTGTTTCAAGTACCGGAAAAACACCAACCCCGGTCGCAGAGGCGACGTATCACCTCTGCGAAACCGGGGCGAAGTGTTCATCGAAACAAGTTACCCTGTCTCAATCCGCTTTACGAGCAATAAATCGCGTTAGTTGTCTGCGCACAGCGGCGATACACGATCACTTTCGTATCGTGAATCCGATCAGGCCGCGGAGCGTAGAAGATCGAAGCGAAGTGACGGCCCTTGTGGTGCTCTGGATCGTATTCACTTGGTGAACAGATGCGTTCGCCGCCCGTGATGAAGTTGAACTCGCCCGTGTAACTCGACGGCTCCCAGTTCAGTCCAGCCGTTGCGGGCTTGACGATTTCTTTCGTCATCGTGCTGGGCAGCGCGACGAGCGCGGCGGCGTATCTCGCGTCCTTGTATTCCTGTCGCAGAATCTCCTGGTCGGTGCCGACCGTGGTGATGTCCTTGAACGGATTGACTGGTACGAGCTGGCCGCCCGTGAAGTTGAAACGCGGAGCGATGAACGTCGGCACATGGCGGAAGTTCCCAATCACGCGGGTCGAGCCGAGGGCTTTCCACAGCGAGAAGTTGCCCTCGCCATCTTTGCCTTCCGAGGCATACCGAGCGTCGTCGCGAATCGTCGAATTGGCCGTCAGGATGTTACGGCTGTCCACCGCGTCGATGTAGAGCGGGTAGATCGGGCCGGAGTTGCCGTCCTCGACGTAGCCGCGGCCATCGGGCACTCCGGCACCCGTGTTGTTCAGATCCACCGCGACGTCGTCCAGCAGCCCTTGCGAGAGTCCCTGGAACGGCGCCGTGGTGATGCTGGTCATCGCATTCGGGCCGGTCACCTTGTTTGTGCCGCTCGAGTTGCCGTAAAACCAGTCGCCGAACGCCATCAGATCGCCACGAAGCGAGAGTTCCCATGCACGCGACACGTACATGCCCATCTCGTCGATATAGCCGTTGATGAATGCGCCGGGGTTATGCAGGAACTGGAGCGTTTCCTTGCAGATTACCGGGCCGCGGAAGCGCCGTTTCTTCGGGCCAAAGGTGCGCTCGAAGTAGCCAACCCCGATGTCCTCGTAGTTGGTATCGCAGGCCGGCGTCGGCATACCCGCAGCCAGCGTGACCGCCTGAAACAACGAATTGTCGTCAGTGGGTTCGGACGCCTTGATGGTGAACGTCGAATGCGTTACGCCCGTATTCTGGGTGAACGTGTCCGACGGGACGAGATTCCGAAAATACATCGCGCGCCCCAATCTCGGGGAGCGTGCGATTCGCTCGGACAAATATTCAGTCGCCGTCCGAAAGGCGTTCAATTCCGTGCAAGCCATGTGAGTGATCTCCTAAAAGTTAAAGGTTTACCGCATGGCAGAATGCGTCTGCCCGCTCGGGAAAGGATGAGTCCCCGATTGCCTTTAACCAGTTGGCGCTCCGCGCAGGATCGACTGGCCTCGAACCGACTGCTACTCTTGTCTCAATTAAGAGTCAAGGAAATATTTCAGTCGTGCTGACCGGAAGCCATAGCTTCCTTGAAAATATCGCCTGGGTCTTTTTCGATCTTCTCGGCTTTCGCGTCTTTCTTCGGCGGCTTCCCACCCCGGAATCCAGGCTCCGATTCCTCGTATTCCTTGAGAGCAGCTCGGGCCCTGGTTAGTTCAGCGCGATCCGCTAGCCACCTTTCCTGAATCTTCGGACCGGCTGTTGCCCATAGTGCGGCTTCGGCGGCTTGTTCGGGCAGTATTCCAGGTTGCAGTAACTTGAACGCACTGGCTTTGATTTCCTCGGCGGCGTTGTTCCACTCGGTTGCGCCTTCGATCGACGGATCGACGGTTTTGAGTAGCGTCAGTTTCGCCGGCAAAGCTTTGCTGACTTTCTCGAACACGTCCTTCTTGTACGCCTCAGTTTGCTCCTCCTGTTTCTGGCGAACTTCGGTTTGGGCGCGTTGGAATTTCTCGAAAGCCTGTTGCGGGTCTTTTTGTAGATCGGCTCGTTCATCGTCCAGTTTTTCGACTTCGCCGATGAATTGTAGAACCCGCGAGCGTTCCACGTCTTCCAATTCGCCAAGTGCTTCCTTGATCGCTTGTGTCCTGCCTCGGCCCTCGGGCATGCCGAGAGCTTCTTTCAGGGCCTCCCCTTTGCCGCCGTATGCGTCCAGTTTCGAGGCTGCTTTGTTCACCAAGGCGTTCCGGCCATCGACAAATTTGGTTCGGAACTCAGGGTCGAGTTCGAGGTTGATCGCGACGATGGCGTCCTTGTAGGTGTCCAACTTTTGTTTGAGGTCGGCGAGCTCTCTGGCTGTTTCCGGCGGGGTGGCCTTGGCCGTTTCGAGTTCCTGAGCCAGCCGGGCCACTTCCGCCTTGGCTTGTTTTTCACCTTCCAAGGCCGTTGAAGCGACACCGCGCAGCCCTTTCCAGTTCCGTTTCTGGCCATCTTGCGGTTCTTCGGGGTAATCCTTTAGCGGATCATCCTCGGCCGGCGCGTCCTCTTTCTTTTTCGGTTCGGGATCGCTCAGAGCAGCTTCGAGCGCGGAAGCTGGTTTTGTTTCAGCCTTGGCGTCCGGTTCGGTCTTTTCCTTGGTCGCCGCAGACTTCTCTACCGGCTCCTTTGCCGGAGCAGCCTTCTTTGCGTCAGGCTTGGCCCCAGGCTCGTCCGAGTCTCCCGCCTGCGCTTTTTCAAGCGCCTGTGTGTAAACGTCGCCTACGGGCGTCATGGGCGGCTCTGCGGTGGTTGCTGTCGTTGTCTCGGCTGGTGGCTCGGCTGTGGCTGGCATGGCTATTGTCTCTTTCTCCGTTTCCGGTACTTACGTTTTTGTTTGGGCAGAATTGGCGAGGCATCGGGGGAGGGAACGAATCCGGTGATGCTTACACTGGCCGTTGATGCACTCTCGGAATTTGGCGGCTGTTCCTCGATTTCTTCGGCTGGGTTCGGATACGTCGGTGGGCCTAGGTCTTGGAACACGAATTTCTTTGGCTGATGCAACGAAATTAGCGCCGTCTCGTAATTCAGATGGCCGCGGAGGTCGGCCAGAATGACTTGTCCCCGAGTTGCAATTTCGTCATCGGACAGGGCGGCGATGGATTGAAGCTTTTCGATGTTTGCGATCGAGAAAGCGGCAAGGAACGATGGGCTCTGCGTTGTCGCTGCCCATGCCGCCCCGTGTTCGGCCTGGAATCGCTCGAGATCGTTCATGCGGCGGCTTTCGCCGGCCTGCTCCTGGCTTGCATTGAAGCAATCCGTTCATTCACGGCCGCCTGTCTGAGTTTGATGGCACTGTCCACTTGGAATTTCCGGTCCTTGAGGCCGACATCATAGCTCAATTTTGTGGATTTGATCTGCCCGTCCGTCTGCACCTTTGCTAACCCGATCTTGAGATTGTCGCTAACTTGCTCCTCCGGCGACGGCTGCGCCTCGGCATTCTGAGCTTCTTCAACCTGTTGCTGTAACTGGTCGGCAATGTTGCTCAGAGCCAGCCATTCCCTGTGCAACTGCTCAAACTCCTTCTTCCGCATCGGGTTGCCGGCGAGTTGTTGGAGATGTTCTGCCGTGTGTTGCCCGATCTTCTGGATAACGGCCAATGCCTGCGCCGGGTCCATTTGTCCTTGCTGGACCGCCTGAACAATCTCCTGCGCCTTCTGCAAATGTTGGGTCGCGTGTTCGACGTGGTTTTGTTTTGGCGACATCAGGGCGTCGCCTCCTTGCGCCATGCCGTTGTTTTCCTGCACAGCCAGGGACGCGTCGCTGTCGGGCAGGTCGTTGTCGTTTGCATTGCGGGCATAGCGGTCAGTCTCGGCGTAACCGACGAGGGCGGTCGTAATGTCCCGTTCAATGGCGATTTTGCGGTCCTCGGTGGTCGTCGGATAAATCGTCTGCCAGAGTTGCATCAGGGTTTGCAGGCGAGCCGCTGCACTCCCCGCGCCAATGCTTCGTTTCGCCTCAACTTCGGCGATGTGGTTGAACGCTTCCGCTGGCACTCCATCCGCGAGGCACTTGTCGCGAAACTTTCTCGCGAGCACTGCCCACGGCTGGCTGCTTGCGGATTCCTTTGACGCAAGTCGCAACATCCGATTGTGGCAGCGAGTTAGATTGCGGAAATAATTCGCGTGCGTCCCCTTACTCACCTGAGCGTTGTCCTGCGCCCGCATCGAGAATGACAGAGCGGTTTCGCGGTCTTTCGGTTCGGGGGTTCCGGTCAGGTAGTTTTGATTGTTTGCGTTGATTGAGGACTGTAATTCGCGAGCCAGCGGGATTGCACCATTGCCGAGATTCGGGAGATTCCACGGCATCTGATCCAAGCCCTGCGGCGCAATGCTCATTGCACCAATGCGCCACAGCCGCAATTTGTCAGGATCGACTGAGCCAGTCTGCTTGAACTGCGGATACATCGAGAGCAGAACGTTGTCGGCCATCGCGTTGTAAACGCGGTTGATAAGCTCGAAATGCTCTCGGGTTCGCGCGCCGAGTCCGATAATGTCGCGGATCAATCCGCTGTCGGGAATCTCGTAAGGGAAAATGACCAGAGGGAATTCATCGAACCGATTGCGCTTCTTGAACAGGTAGTCGGTCGCGATTCCGTCCTCGTCGATTGCGTACTGCGTAATCTTTTGCGTTTCGAGCTCGATGATAAAAAAATCGTTGATCCAGACCCCACCTTGTCGTGCCGTGCCATAATCGGCCGACTGCATGGATTGCCGAAACTTCTCTGGGCTGTTGATCGAAGTATTTCCGGCTTTCTTGCTCGACTGCGCCAGAACTTTCCAGACCTGATTTGGATTCCATCCTAAGTTTTTTGCGGCCTTCTCGTGTCTGATGTTCCCGTAGAGCAAGTGCGACGGAACCCATCGACGCAAAAGGAAAGACTCCCCTTGATTATTAAAGTCCACCGAGGCGTTACTTGGGAACAATAATTGGCCGGCCACAGGAGTATCCGGCTCCCATTTGTCAGGCCGCGTCCAGACATGGGCGCCGAGTCCGTGCCGAAGCATATTTTTGTCGCGGAGGCTGACGTGATAATCAAAGCTCTGCCAGTGGTTGAGAATCATCCGACTGTAGTTTGCCGCAATACACTCTTGCCAATCTTCCCGCTCCTGCCCTTTCCCGTAGTCAAGAAAGACCCGAATGCACGGATTGACCTCCGTGTTCATGTCGAAGAACACGTTTTCCGTGACGTTGAGCAACCCCTGCATTCCCCTGTAATTGGTTCGTGCGCGCCAGCCCTGATTCTTCGCCTTTAGCATGGCAAGTGGGTAGGTGGGGTTGCCGTTGGCGTGTCTGTCAACCAGGTCTCGCGCCACTGCAGGGTTGCGATCAGCGGCGACAATCTCGCGGCAAACCTCCCTTAACTCATTCGAGTTTTTGAATCGCTCGGGGGCCAAGACGGGTTCGCCGGTCTTGCTTACTGTGACAACGGCCGGGAGTTCGCCGATCATGTTTGGTAGTCGGCGGTAAACGTTCGATCCAGCGCGATTGAAATTGCGGACATAGCCAAGGCGATGAGGCACCATATCAGGCCTGTCTCAATTACGCCAGACAATTTGTAGATGACGCAAACCAGCGCCCCAGCCCAAACCGAAACGCAGAACGGACATGAGAGCAGTTTCGAGAGACGCGTGATTTTGCGCAGCCGCTTGAATACATCCCAAGGCCCTGCGTCACGGGCAAACAGGACGGTAATCCGCCATGTCGCAAGTGCCCCAATGATGAAGTAACACGCGTTCATTTCTTCGATCCACAGCAAGACGGGGCCGGCGCGGGCAATCCGAGGGTAAAGCGGTTTACGAGTGGCGTTCGTGTTTCCATTTCTAAGCATGGCACCGACAAATTCTGACATTGCCAATCAATCACGGCCTGATCACCTGGGTACGATTGCCCGTTCGCCTCGAAGTGCTTCTTCACGGCATCAAAAATCGCGTGGTAATTTGGCGCTCGTACGATGAATCCGTTGATGATGCCTGGAAATTGCCATCCCTCGGTAGGAACCGAACTGGTGTCGCGAATCCAAAGCGCCATATCTCAATGCTCCGTCAAAGTCACTCTCCGCACAATCCGGTTCTTGAGTGCCTGTCCCATTGAGAGGCCGTTGTTGAGGTCGGTCTTCATTTGGAAGCAGCCGGAGTCGGGTTTGAGTTTGCCGTTCTCGTAGCAGGGGAGTTGTTTGATGCCGGGGATTTTGCCGATCGCGTTTTCGATTCGGTCTCCGAGGAGTCGTTTTACTTTCGCCTTCATCGTGCTTTACCCAGCCTGCGCCAGCACTCGTGTTTCACGTTCGGCTCTTTATCCGAACCTCTGCAACTTCCGTCGCAGCATAGACTATGTGTTCGCCTTTCGGCGTCGGGCGCTCGTGTCGAGTTCATAGCGGTTCTCGCCGTATCTCGTTAGTCGTTGCACCTTCACCGCATTCCTGCGGCGCTTGGTTCAGCGTTGCCTGTGGCTCGTTTTTCACAGTGGTTTCGCTGAGTTCACCCGATTTTGGGCCTGTTCGATTAAATTCCATAAAGCTCGTCCACGTCGATGCCGTAGCTGTAGCAAATTTGAAGGACGTTAGGGAGAGAGGTTGTTTCGTCGCCAACCGGAATCCATTTGGGCGGCGGCGTTAGATTGAACCTGCGCTCTCTGTAGAAATTCACGAAGAAATGAACCCGTTGCTGCAAATCCGAAGATGAAGCGCACGGACCCGCTGGCGGCTCGGAAAGGTCGCCAAGAGCGCCCGTGACAAAAGCAGGATCGAAGTCATACCAACTGCTCGACTCGGTATAAACGGGTTCGCCGACCACGAAAGTAACGGTGAACACTCGTTTGCCGGACAGTGTTCCATCCGATGCTCGATCATAAACGAATTGGCGCAGGCAGTACTCTTTCCACGGGTGCGGATCGACTGGACCTGCGGGTAAATCGCCTTCCGGCCAAAGGTCAACCGTTTCGCAGTGAATGCACGGATCCCCAGCGACCGGCGCAAAACTTTCCTGGCGTTGGTTCAGTAACCGATTCCGAGGAATGACCAATGAAATGGCCGGCTTCGTTCCAACGTCCACGCCGACCATGCCGAGCGTTGGCGGTACGCGGTTCACAGACTTTGGCTGAGTCCGCCTGACATTCCAGTGGCACCGATGATCGTCGCAGGCGTTTCCTTGGACTGCGGTTTCCGGCGCTCGGCTCGATCTTCCTCAATCGCCTTTCGCATCGTGTCCATGATGCCCTTGGAATATTCCTCTCGTTCCTGCGGATCATCCGAAAGCATCGGGTCGTTCATGGCAGCGTAATGAAGATTCGGGCGATTTGGTAGATGGTCTTGCCCTGCTGCTCGGATAGCGGCCGATGCGCCTTGCAGTTGAACGAGACCATGACGCGCTCCCCGACTTTGGCGAGATATTCGGAGGCGGTTGGACTGGTCGGCACGAGCCGGAAGTTTGGCAGGTCGATCGCATCGTTGATGACGTTGATAACATGATCTGCGAAGTTGATTTGGTTCGTTGCCCGGATCGAAAAAACCTTGTCGCGTTCGTCTGCGGCCTTGTCGGAGTATTCGATCTCCGTCTCGAAGTCGATCTGGCGCGGCCCGCCTTGGCGCAAATCGGGATGCTTGAACCAGGCATCGTCGATCGTCAGTGATTTCAGGATGTGCGGGACAGTGAATGTGAGTTTGCGCGTTGTGCTGCTTTTGTCAGGCAGTGGCGGCAGCTCGGGTTTCGGTTCTTCGACTGTTTCGGTTTCGGTGCTCATAGCATATAGACGTATAACTCGGTGTTTCTCCACAGACCGGACTGCGTTCTGACTGATTCTCCGGTGACGAGCTGTTCGGTATCCTTAATACTTCCGACGTACGTTGTGTAGTCGGGGTCGCTTCCGGTGATGGTGAGGCTACCAGTACAGGTGCCCGTGAAAGTAATTGTGGCGCCGTCAACAAGCATGTCCGGTGGAAGTTGAACGTATCGGCCGAGAATGAATGATTTCGGGATGAGGGTTAGGCCGTCAATGTTCCCGCAAGTCGTGCTGTACGAAATGTGCGTCCGCATGTGGACCATTGCCGAAAATGCCCCGCGAAATTCTTCAACGATGGTTCCGCATCCGTCGCTAAAACTCCACGTCGTGATGTCCACCAAGGCGGGGAAATTATGCGCCCCGAATCGCTGTTCGTCATAAGCGGCCGGAGTTGAATAGGTGGTGACAATCATCAGGCTGCGCCACTTGTCGATGTGCTTGTAACGTGTAACGACTCCATCAACGGAAGTCGCTGTCGCGGCATCAACGGCATCTATGACCTGATAGCTCGAAAGAATTGTTTGACCCGTCTCCGGGTCGATGTCGTAGTCGTAAAGAATTGGCCATTCCGATTCACCATAGAGCTGTCGGCTAATTCTTATGGTCCCGTTCGCGAACCGACGCACCTTACTTGAGAGGTACAGTGCTCCGGTATCAGGCAGAAGCGTTGTCGTTGCAATCGTTGTCGTGACTTCGACATAACCGCCTCCAAATTCTGTCGATGATTCGTAGCGAGTAGTTACCGCATTCGATACCTCGACAATTTTCTGGAGCAGGAACGGATTATCCGTCTTAGCGTAGTGCGTATAGGTCGCAATTCCGGCGTTCACCGTCACCGTTGATGTTTCCGAGCCGGTCTTGACCACGTACTGCGTCGTTATCTTGACCGTGCCGCGTTCATCATCTTCTACGGTTGTTGGACCAAGGATTGGATAGGCTGGATTGCCTGCGCTGCCGGTGCCGTCGCTCCATGTTGAAATGATTTTCCAAGCGACGTACGAAGAATCTTCTCGCGCCTTGTAAACGGTTTTAGTGGTGCCGGTCTGCGCCGGAGTTTGTCCCGTCCAGACGACAGCCTGCCTCGTAAGCTGCACAGGACCGAGATTGTCGTCCCAAATGGCTTCTGGAATCAGCGGCCCAGGCAAAACCTCGAACGTTTTGACAACGACCACGTAATGATGACTGCGTGGATCGCTGTCAGGCAACTCGAGCTTCTTTTGAGAAGTCAGGATCGCCGTTTTCGACTGTACAATCGCCACCAAAGTTGCTCCTGAGCCGGTCGTGGTCGTGATCGTCACGGATGGCAATGAGGCCGAATCATAACCAGACCCTTCGGCTGTCAAAACGACGTGGGTAATCACGCCACTCTCGTTCACGACCAGAACTGCGGCCGCGCCGTAGCTGCCCGAAATGTTTACCGTGTCGCTCTTTTTGTAGCCCGTGCCGCCGGCAGTTACCTTGATTGCGATGAGCGCGGTGTAGGCCGTCCCGAGAGCAACTGTTGGGCTTGCATCGTAAAGATCGCGTCGGACGATGAACGTGCGGACGTAGGCCGGATTGGCGATTGCGTCGCCCAAGTACTCCACGGTGGCATTATTGACCCCTTCCGCATCAGGATCTGTACCCCAAATCCACTGTACCCAGTCCGACTGGCGCATTCCGGCCACCGTATTGGAGCCGATCGGCACGGTTTCTTTCAGGAAAACGAGTCCGGTCGGGAACTGGTCGATTATTTTCGGGTCAGCGCCTTTGACCGAAGTGTACGGCGTCCCGCGGCGTATCGGCGAGAACTCAATGAAGCGTTGCGAATCACGCGATACCAGCTCCGTGAAATAGCCAAGAGACGGATCGGGGGTCTGCAATTCCCGAATCATCATGTTCGGCGGCGGGAGCTGGGCACGATCTGGCATTTCCGCTGTCCTCTATACAGCCTGTCTCAATTCAGGTAAAGAACAGACTTGCGTTCCGTCGTTCAAAATCACAACCTGTGACCTTAAAGAAATATCGCGGCGAGCAATCCGGGTGAGGAATCGCATCGCCGCTGACTCCAAACATGGTATCAACATGAATGAAGCTAAGGGCATTCTCTCGAAGAAGTGTTCCGCTTGCAATAAACAGTTGCCCCTTTCTGAATTCGCCGGAAAGCGAAAAGGGGAAACGCGCGCGTGTCGTCGCTGTAGGGAGTTGAATATCGCGGCATCGCTGCGCTGGTATTATTCGCATCCGGTCGCAGGGCATCTTCGGGTGACAAACTGGCGAAAAAATAACCCCGAAGCCGCCGCCAAGATTCGCAGGCGGTCCCAGAAAAAGCGAAAGGAGCAGGGAAAAGACCGGGCCTACTATCTTGCAAACAAAGACCGACACAACGCAACGGTGATGGCGTGGAAACGCGCCAATCCCGAAAAAGTCAGGAGCATCGCCCGTGACGGTTATCGCAGGAACGACGGCGCAGAGAGAGCAAGAGAGCGTCGCAAGTCCGATCCGCAGTTTGCAATCATGGGTCGGCTGAGATGCCGAATTTATCTGGCACTTCGCGCGGTGAATCTCGGACTGAGGAAGACGGACACGACCATTCGGCTGTTGGGATGCTCTTACGCTGAGTTGCGGGCGCGCATGGAACAGCTATTCACATCAGGAATGACTTGGGAAAAGGTGGTCTCTGGCGAAATCCATCTCGACCATAAAAGGCCCTGTGCGTCGTTCGACCTGACCGATCCCGAACAGCAGAGGACTTGTTTCTCATTCCGTAACCTCCAGCCCCTGTGGGCCGCCGATAATCTCCGCAAGAGTTCAAAATTGAACTGGCAAAGGGCAGCCTAAAATGGCAAACGAATGCCGTGTTCTCGTGGGAAACGGGCGGATTGTTTCTGCTGCATTTCGCAATTTCGTGGGTCGGAGTATGGGGAATTCTCTACCTTTACGAAAACTCGGAAAGGTCAGCAGGGAGGACCGCAGTTAAGGCTGGCCTGATAATAGCGGCCGCTTGGACGGTTTGGCGCGTCAGTATCTGATGTGACTGTATTTCAACACCCTCTCCGCCTGCTTCCGATCCTCCGGCGTTAGCTTCGACAGTGACTCGCGGACGAATTTGGTTTGATCCACGGGATTCATCTTTCTGGCTCGACCAATTACATCGTTTACGTACTCGCGCGCTTGAGCCTTGCGAACAATCTCAGGATATTTCGCCATGAACTCTGCGGACTGGCTGGGCTGGAGTGCGAGTCTAGGGATCTGCTGCAAAATTGCCGCCTTAGTCCCTTGTCCTGGCTCGGTCGCAAGATGGATGGATTTTACTACGGGGTTCGCATCAATGATCGCCTGCTTAACATTCTCCCAGGCCTGACTTTCGCCTGGAGGCACTACACGAGAAGTCCGCGGAACGTTAATGGAGGGTACCTGTTTCCCGGATGAAGCCACGCCTGCGAACCGAACCACTGGTCCCGTGAACGGGCTGATGTTCGTGTTCCAAATATCGGTCGCGGCTGCGTCCAAACTGTTTTGCAAAGATAGTCCCTTCCGCTGCGATTCGATCAGACCGCGAGCGCCCGTTACTCGCAATGCGCGCCCCAGACCGAGAATGTCGAAAACGGGAATCGAAAGCGGGCGACCATTACTGTCGTTCAATCCCGTATCTACTTTGCCGATCGGAATACCCGGTCGCCCTGTCACCCCGCCGCCTTTATCTTTCGTGAGGATATAATTGAGCGCCCCTACGAGAACGGTCGCACCTACCCATTTCGATATGACGTTCGCCCGCAGTGATGCCGCTGCGAGCGCGGACGTAGCCGGAATGCCGGGACTACCCACAAGAGTGCGAATGCCGAGCGTGTTGAAGGTTGTGCCGGCGGTAGCAAACGGACCGAATCCGCTGTCCCTCGCCAATCGACGAAGATCGCCTTGGGCCTTCTTATTGTACTGGCCCACTTGATTTACGAACTCGCGCCGATTTGTTTCGGTGCGCTCTACCAGTCCTGCGTCAGCCATATTCTTGAACGCATCGTCCAGAACTAAGCGTGTCGTCCGATCCGCCCATGCGATAAGTTTCCCAAGTGGGTTGCGGCCTTGGTGTTCCCCTTTTAGAGCTCCTATCTCCGCGAGTTCGGCGAGCTGCGCGCGATTGTCCTGCATGCCTTTAGTAATCGCCTTTACGAAAGTTACAGGAACGTCCGCTCGCCCAGTTGCCGACAGGAGCGAATCGGTTAGCACGCCCTGAATGATGGACGGTCTAGTCAGGAGCGCCGTGCTCAGGTTCAGAATGTGAACGCTCGCATCGGTCAAGCCGGCCAAGGCGGCGCGATTAACCACCGTGTTGAACCCGCGCACAACGGCGGGAACTTTAAGCAGGTCCACATCCGTGCCGCGCCGATATTCACCGGCCAGTGATTTCCGTACGAAGATATTTTGGTTCACCGGGATTTTGCCACCATTCTCCGTGTCGATAAGTACCGTTCGCTTCAACGGAAACGCCACCGTCTCCTCTCCGTCTGGCAGCGTTACGTCCTTCGCCGGTTTGCCGATAATTGCATTACCTGATTCAACAAGCCGCGTTTCAAAGGCGTTCTTGTTCGCAATCTCAAGCTGACGCCCAAACGTGTTAGATATGATATCGTTGTAGTTGACGTTGTAGGATTGGCCTGTGCCTCTCGCTCGGATCGCGAACGGAGACTTCTTTCGCATCGTCGCGGTCAGATTGCCTTGTCCCGTTCCGCTGACAACGTTTTTGCCCTTCGCCTCGACATCGTTGTAGAGGTTAATGCGTGCTCCAGTTTCATCTCCCCGGGACGGCAAGGGCTCGCCGGGCTCAATGTTCTGCGCCTGGCGATACATCGGGTCGATCACTTCGTTCCACAGCGCCCGGTGTCGTTCGATTGCGGCTTGGGTCGCGGGATCTGCTAGGAACGCTTTGTATTCGCCTTCGGTTTTGAACGGAGAGTTTTTCGCTCCAATGATTGTCGTCACTTTGGCGGCGTCTTCCGGCGTCTCTGCTGATTTACGGATTGATCGCAAGTTATCTTCGGTCAACGCGGCACCGAACTTCACCGGATCGACGCCGGTTCCTTCCATGACATTCGTTGCGAACGTCTCGGCTAAATGCGGGGCCGCGATTCTCGAAGAAATCCACCGCGCAGCCAGTTCGCCAGAGGGCCTATCGGCCAGCGTTGTTTTCGCGAACGTTTTGCCGAGGGTCGCATCAAGGGAGCCTTTTACGGAGTTCCAAATCTGCGACGGAGTATTTTTCGTGAAGTAGTCGATGCCGCTTTTCAGGAATGCTGGCAATGGATGCGTGACGCCGAGGGCTTGCGGTGAAAGTTCGGCGGCCTCGGCCGGGTTCGGTGCATTAGCGACAACGCGTTCTGCTGGCACAACGCCATTCACTACGGCCTCCGGCTGCGCCGCCTCGTCGGGAGTCAGAGCCGGCTCTGTGGGCGTGGGCGATTCATCAACTTTTGGACTTGCGGGTTCCCCGACAGGCTTCGGCTCAGTAGTCGGCAATATCTCTCCCGAACCTTGACCCAATACATCGCTTGTTGCTGGTTCCGCTCCGCTTCGTTCAAGGTCCGTTGCGCTACTGATTGGCGTTTCATTTGAAGTAGTCGCCTGAACCGCTTTGGCGCCCGCCGCGTCCGCGGTACTGAGCTGTGCAGGTTCAGGCGAAATGGACTCGTCCGCGGGGCGTACAGGCTCAGCAATGACCGCTTCTGTAGCCTCTGCGGTCTTGGGCTTGTAAATCCGGTCCAGAATTTCAGTCAGGCCGGTTGGATGCGCCGCTCCTGCTCCGGCCAGCGTCGCCATGACCACGTTTCCAGCAGTGTCGAAATGGGCCTGTTCTCTCTCGACTGATCCAGGCGGTAAACTGGCAGCTTTGATTTCGCTTCGGATCGCCCCTTCTCCGGCTTGTTCGGCGAAGATTCCGGCTATTACACGACCAAGAATAGGGGCGAGCAAATGTTTGCTCGATGCAATGCCGCCCGTCTCGACCATCAGGGCCATGTTCATCGGGTTCATTATTCCGTGAACGATGTCCGAGAGAGTGCCGACGCCTTCTTTTCCCAAACGCTTCGCTACGCCGAGAGTGGTTTTGGCTTCACGGTCAGCCTCCGTAATCTCAGGGTGATAGGCGGGAATCGAATTGTCGTACAGATTCTTCGCTTCGGCGCCGGGTTCTGTCTTGGTGAAATACCCTTCAACCTTTCCGATGGCAGTCTTGGTCGCCCCCTTTATGTCTCCGCGGAGAAGGTCGTCCGTGACGGAAGGAACCGGATTGATCGTCGTGTCTGGCAATCCATCCGCAGCGAGCGACGGCGGACTTGTTCCTTGTGGAACCTTTGTCTCAATCGACGGGTAAAACTGTTTCTGAATTACGCCCTGAATCTGTTCCGGCGTAAATTCATCGGGGAATTCTGCGACGCCGTGATCCGGTATCTCGACTTCAATCGGCATCTCACTCCAATTTCCCTGTCTGTGGGTTGAACTTCATGCGCTTGGGAGTCGCCGAAGGAGTTGCGGACGGCGCGGCTTTAGGCTGCGGCTGATACGTCTCGTGCCATGCCGCAATTCTGGTGTTCGCGTCGTCGATCTCGGCCTGGAGTTGGGCTTTCTTCTCGGGATCTTTTTCGCGGTTGAGCCAATAAGTTTTCGACGCTTTCTCGGCGTTGAGCTGGCCGAGGTCGTGCAAGGCCGCGGACGGAATCTTGTCGCTCGGTTCGATCCTTTCTGCCGTGACGTGGCTCTGTCGCCCGCCGCCGGCCGTGATCGTCTTGACCTTGAAATCTTCGGGTATCTGAGCTTTCAGAGCGGCAATGGTGTCGTTCGTTTGCCCCAAGTTCGTGACCAAATCTTTTCCGAACTGCGTCGTCAGAACGTGCGGGTATTTGTCGAGGCCGAGCAGGACATGCTTTTGATATTCTGGCGTCCCTGGAGCGGGCGCGTTCTCCATGTGGTGCAGAAAATTCACCTGATCGTCCATTGAGGCGAGGTCCATGCTCTGTTTATAACGTTCAGCCGCCCCCGCCGCGATCGTGCTTGCCGCTTGGTGTTCAATCTGACCCTGCAAAAGTTGCTCCTTTAACGGTTGCAGACGCGAGTTGAAATACATCTGTTGCGCTTTCGGGTCGTACTGCGACTGAATCTGCATCCTTCGTTCCGTAGCGTTCGCGAGCAGGTCTTCGTAATTCCGATTTGCACGCAGAACTTCGGAGGGCGGCGTGTTGGAAAACGTCTGCGCCCAAGTCCGATCATGGTCGGCACGTTGCAACAGTGCGTCTTGCTCTGCTGCCTCTCGCGATTCGATCTGGTCGAGGGTGTCGGCCATGTCAGCGATTAAATGCGCTGGCCCAGCTAAAAGGCTTTTTCCAATCGGGTATTGCGCTGAGCAGATTCGGAACTCCGTTGGCCTTGTTCACATAATTCCGGTCGAGGGTCGGATCGTTTTGGCTGACTGCCGCGGCGATCGACGGGCCGACGTTCACTCCGTTTGCTCCTGCAATGAAAGGTTGGCGAGTACCCGGCGTACTATCGTAAACCGTCGATGGCGTTGTGCCTGGAGCAACAAATGGCGCCACTTTTTGCTGTCCGGTCGCGCCGTTCATCCACATTTGCTGATGATTCATTCCGCCAGCAGCAAGCGTCGTGAGTGTCGGCGGGGTCTGATTGCGTAATCCGGTGCCGAATGCGCTCACCGGATTCGTCGGTTGAGCTTGTGCGAGCGGATTTGTTCCCGTGAACCTGTTCCGAAACGTAGCGTCCCAAACGGATTTGGGCGTCAAGCTGGGGGCGGTCAGTTGCGCCGGGGTTGCCGAGGTCATCGGCTTGTTCCGGCTCAGGTCGGCCATCGGCGCGCGGGCATCAATCACCTGCGGCACCCGTGGCCGGATAAAGCCTTCTTCGTCCTCGATTAAATTCTGCCCGTAACTTCTCGCCATGTCTCAACCTCCCCTGTATCCAGACCAGGGCCAGTAACCGTGCCCGCCAAGTCCAGTTCCAACTGCCGTCATCATGAAGGAGTCGTCCACCTGAACGGCACCCTCTGCCGCCGCACCCGTGTCATTCTCGGATTCCTCGGCAAGTAATGCCTGCGCTTCGGCCCACAACTCTCGGGCACGCGGCAAATCTTGAGACCGTTCTGCTTTACGTGCCTCCAGTCCTTTTTCGATGGCCGCGATGTTACCGGGAACAACTTCATCGTCCGATGCAGATACGGGCACGTAGGCCAGTTTCGCTACTGCGATATACTGGTTCTCGGATGCGCTACAATCGGGTACCTTAAACCTGTGCAGGCGCGGGACCGTTTCAGACGGTTCCCATGTCGCAACTGCCGTTTCGTTCCCGTCGTCATCCACAGCAAAGACCGATACCCGGCCATTTGTGGAAGGCTTGATCGCCGATAATCCGGTTGCGTCGAATTTGCTGGCGGAAGTGGCCGGGGCGACGCCGGGGTAAATCGTGATTGAGGCATCCGAATCGTCACTTGAATTTTTCCAACCCGTTACGAGGTCAGCCGTCGCCGCGTTTGAATCCGAATACAGTTTTTGATTCCCGTCGTTATCTGTGACATACCACTTGTGCGGATCGAGCGTTGTCTTGTAAAGGCTAGCTACGTCGCCGGAGGTTCCGTACAGCTTGTAAACCTTGGGCACCGTCGGAGCATTTTCGTCATCGGCGCGCTCAGTCCAAGGCCCGTTCGTAAGCCCATTGGCTCCCGACAGTCCAGCAACGATCATCGCGGTTGACGCCGTAAACACCGCTTTCTCGCCCTTGATCCACGACCCGCTGTACTGCGAAAACACATCCGACCCACTCAGTTTCCCGACCAGATGGATTACTCCCGTCGTCTCGTTCGTCTCGAACTTGAACCGGAGATAACGCGGACTTGTCCATTCCTGAAACACCGCAAACCGCCCGTTTACTTCGGTGAAATCCTGCGTCAATCCACCGTACCCGAGGCCGTTCTTGGAAAACTCCGCCCATCCGTTGCGAACCCCCATCGGAGCGCCTGAGCACAAGACGTTCGTATTCCTGACTGCGCCGGCCAGAATCGTTTCGTAACGCCGAGGCAGTGTCACAATGCTTCGACCATCAGCGTCGGTATGGATGTCGAGAACGATGACCTCCTTCGAGCCTTTCCAGTTTCCGCCCTGTAGAAGTCGGGCACGGACGAGATTAAGTTCTGTGAGGAAAGTGAGGTTCGCACCAACGGAATCGCTGATGAGAGCTTGAACCTCGGCTAACGTGGGCACGTATCGCCATTTAAGGCTTTACGCTGCTTTCAGCAATCTTTTTTTGCGCTTTCGTCTCAATTTCTTGCGCGGCTTGAACGTGATCTCTCCGCGCGCACGCTTTTCGGCCAGCACTTGCCTCGCCTTCGCGGCTCTTGCCCGAAGATCTTGTTTCCGCTGCTCATCCTTAGACAATCCCGTAGGCGGAAATATCGGCGTCACAGTCTTGGTAATCGGCTCAAGCCTGCTCAGAAGTGATTCGTGGCTCATCTCGATCCAGCACGATTTCAGATCGTTCACGCCCGCAGAGACGAGCCATGTGCCATTTCTCAATATCGCTCCGCACGGAAAGACGCACGGAGGCTTGCGCTGAGTCCATACGTCATTCTGAGATCCTGAGAGCAACGGTGACGGAGTAATCCGCAGCGGCTTGAACGGCGGCTTTGCCTCGAACGCCACCGCACCAGCCATGTAGCGCCTGTAATTTCCTCTCCACGGCAGGGATGAATGAAAAAAGCTGATGAACTCACCGTCAACTAGAACTGGAGGAGTTCCGTTACGAATCACTCCATGCGCCCAAGTCAACGGCTCGGCCTTGTGCGACTCATGTTCTTCCCAGGAATTGCCGAAACTAAATATCCTCCAAGGGGCGCAACTGTAGAAAATGTGCAGCCGGTCATTGACGAAGAATGGCATCCAGCTCTTTTCGTAATTCTTTCGGTCAATGTTCCTGAGTTCAGTTGGATTTCCTCCGATCGGTGGCCGATGCTTGATCTTGCATTCCCATTGCGCATCGAAAAAGCCCAAGACCTGCAAGGCCCCGGTCCACGGCGGATTCGTGAAGTGATCGTACCAAATGAAGTTCGTGCAACATACCGCCGTCTGATCCAGCTTCGGGAAATAGACTGCCCTTGCATCCTCGTGCTGTTCGTTGTGCTGACTGTCGGGCCAGATCAGTTTGTGGCCGACCTTTGGAATCTTCCCGGTCTCGTCCAACTGGAAGGCATAGACGCTGTTCACGCCCCACAAGTATTGGTCGTGGTTCTGCGAGACTCGGGCCAGCAACCAAATCCCGTCCGGTCGCTCTACTAAGCCAGGATTAAAGAATTCTCTCGTGCCGTCGTCGCCCTTCCCGAAGTCGTAGAATCCGAATTCCCACCCGTTCGTCTCGCATTGTTGGGCGAGAGTTGGAGTGCCGTCTTCAAGCGGGATGTCCGGTTCGTCGGCAGGGAGCGGCATGGTTTAGATCATCCATCCGTGGCGATATTCGCCGCGGTCAATCGTTAAAATCAAAGCAATCGGGCCGCCGAGTGATTGCCAGAAGCAGAAGATGCGGTCACAGCCCAATCTGAATTGATATGGGACGTACTCCCTTTGGTAAAACGCTAGCAGGTATCCATAGTTAATGACTCCGCATAACAACCATGCAGCCAAAATCGGACAAAGTGCTACGACTCCGAATGCACACAATGCGCTGCTGGTCAGGAAGCCGATCATAGGAGTCAGCCAGTTATTCAGTTTCATTCATCGCTTCCGGTAAATCCGATAATGCCCGCCATCCTTTTCGAGCGAGCACATGGTTTCGATTAGGCCCAACGCCTTCTGAGTCGTTGCCCATCCCGCGTCGTCAAACAGCACCGTGCCCCCCGGCTTCACTCGCGGAACGTAGTTCTCTACGTCTCGGCAACTCGGAACTTCTGCATGAGAGCCGTCAATGTATATCCAGTCGATGTCATGGCGAAAGAGTTCGTGGCAATACTGCGAAGCCGCACGAATCACCACCACCCACGGCTCAAGATGATGCTGCCAGATGGCTTCCATGCACTCTTGATGGACTTGGTTGAGGCTGATCGCGCTCGACCACCATTTGTTGTTCTCAGGATCGTTGTTGCCTTCCGTTGCGTCCGCTACGCTCCAAGGATCAATGCAGTATAGTTTTCCGCCGTCGTTGTTTTCCCGTAGCGCGAATGCTTGAACGAGCATCGAGTTACCTTTGAATGTTCCGATCTCGACGCAGACCTTTGGCTTTCGCTCGAGAATCATTTCAGCCATTTCGTACGCACGCTCTAAGCCGAGCCAATCGCCTAACTTTGGCGAGTATTCGTCGATCGCGGATTTGATATGGTCAGGAAGCATTTGCTAAAGCTGTCGTTGCATCTTCGTGCCGGTCGTGGCGCACGCCAACGCCTTCTAAAAACCGCACCTTCCATCCTAGCGGAATCAGTACGTTCGGGATGGCTACGTCAGGAACTGCATGGAACTTTTCGTCCGCGAAAAAGTGCATCGCAGTTCTCGGAATGAACGGGACTGGTCCTCGCGCATCATTCGGATACTGGCTCTCGTTGAGCTGATGAATTTCGGGATGAACGATTACGCCAGTAGTCGGCATTTTCTCTAACTTCGTGTCCCATCCGTGGCCGACGATTTCCATGTCGTCACTCCAAAGTTGCAGCCAGGTTCCCTTCGCGATCGGCAAAAGCTCGTTCCAGAGCACGGCGTTGCCCGCACCTTCGGGTTTATCTTCGCCGATCGTGACCCAAATGTTGCGTCCGAAATGGAAAAGTTCGTTGCGTCGCTCCATTGCTTCTCGATCTGAGAAATGCAGCCGAACCAAGACCTCGATGTTGTTGGGATTCTCGACGGTATCGTAAAAGGATTGGATTGCCCGCAGAAGTTTGTCGAAACGACCAAGCGACGGAAGCAGAACTGAGCAGAGCGTTGTCATTGTCTCGCTTTCTCGCGAAGTTTAGCCATTTCCTCGGGCGACATCGGAGGCTTGAGGATTTCCCATCGACGGATGTAACCTTCACGGCGCGATCTGTTGCATGTCGGGCACAGATATTCGTGAAGAACAATGCCCACTGGCCCGCCAAGGATAACCGCCAATATCGTAGCAAGAATCATGGTTTACATCTCCGAGATGGGCTGCGAATCGAACCAGTCGTGTTGCGGTTGCTGAATTACCGGGAACGGATTCCCTGCCAAAACGTGCTCGCGTAAAGCCCGTATCCCGCCCTCATAGTAATTCGCGAAGTATTTGCTCTGTTTCGCGATCGCAAGGGCAGAATGGGATTTGTCGTTCGGCGAAACGCCCTTGTCGGTTTTCTTCATCGGGGGATCGACGAAATGAAGTTCCTCGCTTTCGAGCGTCAACATGCGCCGATCATATTTCAAGTGTTTACCGGCATTCGTTAGCGCAATGCCGAGGGTGTAGTCCTCCGCGCCGAGGCCATCCATGAATTCGGGCCATCCGCCGACTTCCAATAAATCCTCAACTGGAAACACGCAGGAGCACCCGTATAACCAGCCTCCCGTGCATGGCGAAACATCGTCGGTGACTCTGCGCAAGCGATCATCAATTCCTTCCGGCGTCTCGACGTATCCGACCGGCACGCCGTCTTTCACGACAAGGGACTTCACCTTTTTGTACGCGCCGCAACCCACATAATTCCCTGCGACCGCCTCGTAAACTGCGTCCAACCATCCAGGCATCAACACTGAGAGGTCATCGACGTAACAAATGTGCGAAGTCTCGCAGAGACACAGCGCGGTATTTCTTGCGCTCGCCATTGCAAACCAATCTTCTTTCGTGAGCCGGTGAGGGCCATTCCAGACGTTCGGCTTCGGATAGGTAATCTGAATTTTCGGCAACGGCTCGGGTAACATTGCGAATGATCGCGAGAACGTTTCCATGATGGACTTTGCGCGGCCCGCCTCCTCGGCGAAATGATCGACCACGATAATCCGCAGCTCGCGCTTCCGTAGCTGCTTCGCGAGTGAATCGAAGAACCACTCGATCTTCGGATCGCGTCGCGAAGTCACGTAGGCCAGAGTCAACGAGTTCACTTCCCGACCCCCGCCATCGCAAGACAAAGCTGTTGCCACCAACTGAACCGCTTCCGTTTTAACCTACCAAGAATCACCGCGCGCTGAATCCGCGCATTCAATGCAGGATCAACTCGGACGACGCGCCAACTGTTTCCGTACGTGATCTGCTCGCACTCGTCAGGATCGAATCCGTACTTTGCAATGAAGGCCCGAAGGATTTCTTCACGGTTCTCCATTACTTCGGCCACCATCTTTTCTTGATGGGCCATCATTTCGTCTGCGAGGGTGAGAGAGGGTTTCATCGCCAAAGGAGAAGTCCAGCCCAGATCATAAATAGTCCTCCAAGAATGGTCTCACCAGCGGCCAGGCCGAGCGACTTCGGTTTTCTTTCATGCGGCCAAGTGAGGCACGCCATTTCCATGCAGCGAATGAAAGTGAGCGCCGCCATCCCCCAAAAATAAACCAGCATGAATGTTCTCATTTCTGTCTCGCCTCGAATTTTCGGATCCACAACTGAACCGCAAAAAGCACATCCGCCAACGTAGTGCCGCCGGTCGCGAAGTTCTTGGGGCCTCCGGTCACAATTGCTCGGAATCCGCCCTTCCGCTTGGTGAGGCGTATCGTGTACTCGCGCTCCATCTCTTTCGCCGTCGCGCTTGCCGAGTTAGGAAAAATCCGCAAAAACATTCGTTCAAAGAACGCCCTTTTGCTCTGACTAGATGCGATCGGATTTTTCTTTTTCATCGGGCAGGCAGGACTCGAACCTGCGGTGTTTTGGTACCGCATCCCAAATGCGGTGGGATCGCCGCTACCCAACTGCCCGTAAATAGTGCAGGCGAGAAGGATTTGAACCTCCGGCCTCCCGGTTCACCGGGCGCTCTACCAAGCTGAGCTATCGCACTGCGTAAATTCATTCCCGTTTCGGCTTATTTCCATTCCACCATTTCACTAAATCGTCCATGCCCTGAAAAGAAACCGTGACGTAGAAATCATAGCGCTCGTCCGAAATCTCTACCGCGTCGGGACGCAAATACACCATTGGATCGGAACCAGTTCCGATTTGATGTCCGATGGGTTTTGCATTCTCCTCGCTCATATCTCAACCCCTAAAAGGAACGCAGCCAAGCATCCCGGCAAGAGACGGCGGGTTTATGGCCCACGGATGGCTGCGTTCGTTGTAACGGTCGATTCCTCATTGCCGGGAAGTTGCTTGTCTCAATTTGCAACTTCGCCTAACGTTAGTCAATGCCTAAAAAGCAGGCCGCCAATTTCCAGATCATCGACGGGGTAAAGTTTCCTCCAAACTGGCATCCATACGGTTGCCAACTGTGGCTGTTCCGTTACGCGCCAAAACTCCAGGTTGATCCGTACTGGCGTCCCGAAGGAACCTTGGACGGGAATCCTTCTCCAACGCCGTACACCGGGACTGGCCGACATTCGCATTCTCGAATCATCACGGAAATCCAGCGGCCTTCGTTTGAATGGCATGACTGGGCGATAAAAGCCGACTACGAATTCTGTAACAATCAGCGAACCGCAATTTCTGGCGGCGGCGGTTCGTCGAAAAGTTACACAGCGGGAGATTACGGCCTGAAATTTTGGGAGTGTTGCCCGCCCATTACCGCTGTTGTAGTTGCTTCAACGTCGATCGAAGCAGCTCGCAGGCGTATCTGGAAAAGCATTAGCGCAGGTTACACCGAAGCGAGTCGGAATGTCGGACGGTTGGGTGACAGCGTTCCGATCAGCAGTCCGCGCCCGGCAATCCGAAGTTCTCCCAAAGATTTCGTTCACGGCATCTACGTTGTCCCTGTCGAACAAGGTGACATCGACAAAGCAGTGGATGCCATCAAAGGGTTTCACGCCCGCCGAATGTTGATAATCCGAGACGAATCGGACGCTGTTTCTCAGGCGATTATCGACGTGGAAAATAACCTGCGGATCGGTACCGAAGAATTTCAGACAATCGACTTGGGAAATCTCCCGTCACCTCTCAATCCGCTCGGCCGCCAAATGGAACTGGCCCCAGGTCAGCCGATCACGGAAGCGATGGGCACGGAGTGGATTTCAGCCAAGAGCGTGAAGTGTCTCCGGTTCGACGGCGAAAATTCTCCGAACATCCGCGACAACGGCAAATGGACCGGCCTAATGACCGAGGACGACCGAGCCGACATTGAACGCCAGGCTGGCGGGAAAAACACCCGCGCCTATTACGTCATGGTCAAGGGCCTCCCGCCCCCGGAAGGAATCGACGACACCGTTGTTTCAGAACCGCTCCTCTACGCTCACCACGCGTTCGACAAGGTTACGTGGCGGTCTGCCTACATCGTCTCAGCGTCACTCGACCCGAGCCGCGGCGGGGACAAATGCTTGTTCCGCACATTCAAACGAGGCCAGGACACGGACGGCAAATTCAGGGCGCTCCTCGACGAAGTAATTCCGATTCCAGTAACCACTGGAGACGCCACTAACCCCCCCGAATATCAGATAGCAGCGAAGGTAAAGGACCTGTGCAAGTCTCGAGGAATCGTTCCCGAAGAGTTTATCGCCGGCACAACCGGCATCGGAGCAGGAGTCGGCGCAACACTCCAACGCGAATGGTCTCCGCATGTTCATCTGGTCGAGGAAGGCGGCGCTCCGTCCGATCGGCCGATGTCGGACGAAGATCCCCGACCCGCCAATGAAGTCTGCGACCGCAAAGTAACAGAACTCTGGATGCGGATTCGCGAGTTCATCCAGGCCGACATTGTTCGCGGTATGGACACGACAACGGCCATTCAGCTCTGCCAACGCCGCTGGGATTACAAAGGAAAAAAGAAGTCGATCCAGAAGAAGGACGAACTGCCTTCCAGTCCAGACGAAGCGGACGCCTTAGGATTCTACGTCGAACTCCTCTGCCGAAAGGGAATCAACGCATCAGTCCAAACTCCCGCCAAACACCAATCCAACGCCACCCTCGACCGCGAACTACGCGAAAACGACTTCGACTCCAGAGATGACGCTTACTCGGATGAAGTTGGAGCGGAGGAAGCGGCTTTCTTTTGACGGGTCAGCACCCGTATCGGCGAACGGATAATGCTCTGTTCGTACGGGGCGTCGCGATATTCTGGATTGACCATGCTCACCTTGCCCTCCGGAGTGCTCGTCGTAACAAAGACCGGGATGCACAGCCGCCAGTCGGGCCTTTCGAGAAACGCTAGGGCGTCTTGCAGGGTCCGAAATCGCTCGGGATTCGGCCAGTTAGGGAACGGACTCATGATGAACACAGCCAAACTTCGGGCCGGTCGAAATCCCGCCAATCGGCGTTATCACGCAATCCGCCGCCGGTTGCGAACATTTGCCCGGCTCCCATCGCGTTTCGATCACATACGGATGACCGCAGTATTTGTGAGATTGTTCCTGCTCTCTCGTCCACCATTTGCAGCTGTCGCACGTATTCACTTCGCCTCCTTTTGTTTTTTCAAAATCCCGAGAATATCTCTGCCCCAATCGTATTTAACGGCCGGCCCGCGCCTTTGATTGCAGCGTGAGCAAACCGACTCTACATCGAGCGGCTTGTTGTAATCGCGGTGGTCGTAATGATGCGCCGGGTTCGCACAGTCAACGCATTTGCAGTCACGCGCTCTCGGCAAAAGCCCTTCTCTCACCGCTTTCCCCACCATCGCTACCACCTTGCTTGGACAGGCACCTCTCATGCAGTCATCGCAATACCACGCCGTTTTCGAGTAAGGCGGCTTAACGCCACAGCGTCGGCAAATGTCGTGCATAATGTCCAAGATAGCGTAGGTTCAGCGTATCCGTCAACGATAAAGCGTTGCTATCTGCGACAAATTCTGCTAATCCGGTCGGCATGAACGCATCCGAACTCGGTCGAAAAGGCGGTAAAGCCCCAAGAAAGCCTTTCTGTTTCAATATCCATGACATCGCCGCGGCCAAGAACAAAAGCGTTGTAGCGGTGCGCAAGGACCGGCAAAGGGGCAAATTCGATCCACTCAGCCTCGAGTCATTGGCAGGTTACATCGCAGTGAGAGAGTGACCCTTTTCATGGCTGGAAAATATCGGACTCCTGTTCATATACTACTGACCACGATGGGGGATGCAACCCACCTACCCGCCCACCCTC
>JADMIO010987947.1_pt1 | contig 29151 bp, 25 predicted proteins | sample 8958161 | NCBI WGS metagenome assembly JADMIO01 (sample SAMN16585339, study PRJNA669376) | soil metagenome | isolation source: Crop rotation soil | place: USA: Cullars Rotation, Alabama | collected 2011 | reverse complement strand
CGCGACAACTTGTCCACGTGGAATTCTAAGCTTAGGATCCCAATGTGCTGGAAAGATCTGGTTGATCCCCTTCACGTTCGCATAAGTCACGGTGACCGAGTAGTCGCCTAACAACTGACGAACTCCGACGTTCATCTGCGTCGAGCTGGGTACCTTGGCCTTGTTGTCGATGAACCAAGCTTCGGGCTGGCCAGAGGTGTGCACGAGCGCGTCGAGCGTCGCCTTGCTTGCCGTTAGGTACGAGTCGTCCCACGCTACCTGACCCGGTCCTGGCGTCTGTCCTTTCGGAGCGAATTTCACCGTGTAGGTCGGGTGACTCAGCTTCTGCGTCTCATCGACGCCGAAGAGGTCATAGGGAATACGATCGTAGTACTTTCCCCAACCGCCGAAGACGGTGGTCTTTCCCGCCTTGTCGAACGAGTACGACACGCCGAGCCGTGGCTGGATTGCACCGTAGAACGGCTTGCGGTTGTCGCCGGTGCTGATGTAGCGGCCCAAGTCCAGCGGCGTAATGAGCTGACTGTTGTATCGCGTTAGGGTGTCGACGACATTCTGCGGCGTTACATAGTCATTGTTCAACATGTGCGTCTCGAAGTCCCAACGCACACCGAGGTTGAACGTCAGCTGCGGAATGGGCGACCAGTCGTCCTGCAGGTACGCGCCGACCTGATTGTTCTTCGAGTTGAGCGTCGGGTTGCCCGTTCCATACACAAGCTGGAAAGGCGAGGCATAGTTGTAGGTCAAACCGTCCTGCACCGCTCCGAACTCGAACGTTGGCGTACCGTTGTTGTCCTTGAAGACATCGTACTTCACGAAGTCGATGCTTGCGCCCCCCTTGATGACGTGCTCGCCAGCCAGCCTAAAGCCGGTGTACGTCAGGTCGTCGCGAAGTCCCAAGCGCTTCTGCTTGAAATCCTGAACGCCGTTGAAGCTTCCTAGTCCGGCATCGCCGGCTGGCAAGTGGAACAGACGCTGTGCGATCTGCGTCCCGTTCACCGTGGGATTACGCTGGAAGTACGAGTAATCCACCTTCGATTCGTTCAGCCAGTCACCGGTGAAGTAGCTGTACTTGAACTGCGCGATCTGGACGTTCTGCCGATAGTCGACGGCGCGCTGAAAGGAATTACTTCCGCCAAAGTCGCGAATGTCGGTCTCGTGACGGTTGCTGTAACTGAACTCAGCTGACGACTTGTCGTTGATTGCGGCGTCGACCTTTCCGAAGAACAACCCCTCGCGGAATGGCGAACCGAAGCTCCCGTTGTACTTCGCGAGGTTCACCGTATCGAGCGCCGGAAATCCTGACGGAATCGTCGGAAGCGCAACGCGATTTGAACGGTTCTGGACATTCCCCTCGTACGAGCCGAAGAAGTGCACTTTATCCTTCACGATCGGCCCGCCGATGCTGAATGCCGTCAGCGACCGCGTGTAGTCGGGACGAACGAACGTCGCCGGATTGTTGTTCTTGTCGGCGCGCTGGAAGGTGTCCAGTCCCACGAGCCCCTTGTTCTGATACCCAAACAGCGCGTTGCCGGACCATGTGTTGCCGCCGGATTGCGTCGTTGCGGTGATGATTGCGCTCGATGCCTTCTGATATTCGGCCTTGAAGTTCTGGCTGATCACGCGATACTCGCGGATCGCATTCCGAGGGAAGGGATTGCCTCGGCTCGCGTCCTGCCCCGACACGCCGCCCGACGTCAGATCGTTCTTCAAGCTCGTCCCGTCGATGAACAGGTTCACCGCGTTAGGCCCCTGCCCGCCCGCGGAGAACGTCCGGAAGTTTCCGTTGACTCGATCTTCCGTTACTGTCACGCCCGGCGTGAGTGCGGCGAGGTCGAGGAAGTTGCGGCTCGGCGTCGGGAGCTTCGCGATCTGCTCCTGCGTGACGTTGGTCGCCACTTCCGATGTGCGAGTTTCTTTCGTTGGAGCGGTCGACTGCACGCGTACCGCTTCAAGCTGGGTCGTCGCCTGCTCGAGCTCGAAGTTCTGAATCTGCGTCGCGCCGATCTGCACAACGACTACGCGAGTCTGCGGAGAGCTTCCGATGCGCCGCACCGTCATCTGGTATGTCGCGGGCTGGACACCCGCGAGGATGTAGGCGCCATCCTCTCGACTGAGCGTACGCCGAACGACGCCATTCTCCGCATTTCTCGCACTGACCTCCACGTTCGCGACCGCAACTCCATTGGCGCCAGTGACGCTCCCGCGAATGGTCCCTGTGGTGTTCTGCGCCGCCGCGAGACTCGCGCCGGTCATGAGCACGGCGATCCCCGTCGCGACCGCTTGTACACAACGGACAAATTTTCTGATTTGCATGGCTAGCTCCTCTCCTGAAGCTCGATCGAGTAGTGCTGCTTTGCGCTGCCGAAATGCTTCGTCCCTACTTGAGCCTCAACGCTCCCTTGCGAACTGATTACTGACGTTCAACTGAAGGGCGACATTAGATCTGTGGTAACGTTTACAGGATGAGGCCGCATGGAGGCGTTTCGCATGAATTGTCCGCCCGATCTCCGAAGCCTCACCTCACCGTACTTTGTCCCTCCTTTTTCAGAGGGTGCCCACACGACGCTCTCACCACCAACTGAGTCTGAAGCCGCTCATGACGCGGCCCTTCGTTCCGCTCTCCCCCCAACGCCGCGATCAGTCGCCGCGCCGCCCGCTCCCCCATCTCGAGAATGGGCACATGCACCGATGACAATGGCGGATTCATGTATCGTGCGAGCGGAATGTCATCGAATCCCACCACCGTCATATCGCGCGGCACTTGCAGGCCGCGCTCGCGCAGTGCGCTCAACGCGCCGATCGCCATCGAATCGTTCGCGCAGAAAATCGCCGTCGGTGGTTCCGCGATCTCCAGCAGCGCCAACGAAGCACGATGCCCCGCTGCCTCAGTAAAATCCCCCGACACCTCAAGTGAAGGGTCGGGGGACAGTCTGGTATCCATCAGGGCTTGGCGGTATCCGAGGAGGCGCTCGGTGGCGTCGTAGTTTCCCTCCGCGCCCTGGATGATGGCGATGCGTTGATGGCCTAACGAGGCTAGATGCCGCACCATCTCCCGCGCGCCCTGTGCATTGTCGATCGAAATGACGTGATGCTCGTCGTCACGCTCGGCACAACTCAGCAACACCACCGGGACCGACGCCGGAAGATTCTCGAAGAGCGTGCGGGCATCGAGGTGCGGCGACATCGCGATAATGCCATCGGTGCGCCCCCGCATCGCGCGCATCGCCGCTTCGATCTCCGGCTTTCCATTGTGCGATCCGGAAAGCAACAGATGGTAACCATGAAGCTGCGCCGTTTGATCGATCCCGCGGATGACCTCGGAGAAGAACTCGCCGTAGATGTCGGGGAGGAGAACGCCGATCGTCTGGCTTTTCGCCGTGATCAGCGAACGCGCCCCACCATGCGGGACATATCGAAGCTCGGCGGCGGCCTCGCGTATGCGCCGCGCCGCATCCGGGGACGCAGGGCCGCTGTTATTCAGCACCCGCGAGACCGTCGCGACGGAGACCCCCGCCTTCTTGGCAACATCTTTGATGGTGACCATCCCCGTCAGCCGAAGTACGCCACGTCCGCTCCCCGCTGCAGTGGTGGGTGCGAAGTGTAATCGTTTACACATCGCACCGTTTCTGTCAATACTCGCGCGCCGTTCGCCCATTTCATCAGGCTCCCGTGAACATGAAAACGCCCCGCGACCGTTGAGCCGGTCGCAGGGCGTTGCCGAGAACTTCCGCTGTCCGCGTTAGGACGCTTCCGCGCCCCTCCAGACAAACGTCACGCGTACTGAAACAGCGCGTCGAGCTTCGTGAGCGCGAGGAGTGAGCGAATCTGCTGCTGCGGATTTCGGAGACAAATGGGGATCCCACGTTCGCGTGCGCGTTTCTGCACGAGCACCAGAATTCCGAGTCCGCTCGCGTCGATATCCCGCGTCACGGTCATGTCGATCGTCAAAGCGCCGCCGCCCCCTTCGCCAGCGTGCGCCAGCTTCTCCAGGACCGCCGATCGAAAGTCCACGCGTGTTTCTGCGACTAGACGTTCAGGAGCGGCGAGTGAGGTGTGCTCGAGGATGGCCGGCATCGGAGTGGACTCTCTGGTGGCGAAGTGGAATTGCCTTCGTCGCCTCTCGTTTGCGAAGCGCATGCCAACCGGGGTCAGCAGCTTTTGCCTCCCACTCAAGTGATGACGGCGCAGTAACTTCGCCTGTTGCCGGAGCTCGGACGGTGTGCGCGCCGCTCCCGCATCGCGCCACGCTTTCGCCAATTCGCAGCAGTACGTCCCGTTGCAGAAGCACGCACTCTTCTCCAGAATCGACCCTCTCCGCCGCCTCGCATCCTTTCGCATTCCCCGCCCTGCTCTATGTCCGATATAGACGTCCTTCTCACGGAAAATCGCCGCTTTCCACCGTCCGAGGAATTCCGACGGAGTGCGCTGCTTCGCGACGCCGCCCTGTACGACTCTGCCGCGGCCGATTACGAGCAGTACTGGGCGAACGAAGCGAAGGCGCTGGACTGGTTCAAGCCGTGGGACACGATCCTGGAATGGAAGCCGCCGCGCGCGCGATGGTTCGTCGGAGGGCAACTCAACGTCGCCCATAACTGCATCGACCGGCACATCGTCGGTGCACGTCGCAACAAGGCGGCGATCATCTTCGAGGGAGAGCCCGGAGACCGCCGCACGCTGACGTACTGGGACCTCTACGTCGAAGTCCGCAAGTTCGCCAACGTCCTCAAATCGCTTGGCGTTAGGCGCGGCGACCGCGTCGGGATCTATCTCCCGCTCATCCCCGAAGTGGCGATCGCGATGCTGGCCTGCGCGCGCATCGGCGCCATTCACTCTGTCGTCTTCGGTGGATTCTCTCCCGATTCCCTTCGCGATCGAATGAACGACGCGAAGGCGAAAGTTGTTATCACGGCCGACGGAGGATATCGCCGCGGACAAATCGTTCCGCTCAAGCGAAACACCGACAAGGCGCTCGAAGAGACACCGAGCGTCGAGCACGTCGTGGTCGTGCAACGCCGCGCGTCGGGGCCGATGAGCGAAGCATACGTCGAGATGAAGGACGGGCGCGACCACTGGTGGCACCGGCTCATGCAGCAGGCGCCGCTCGACTGCCCCGCCGAGCCCATGGAAGCCGAGGATGTGCTCTTCATCCTGTACACATCGGGAACGACGGGAAAGCCTAAAGGCATCGTGCATTCCACGGGGGGCTATCTCACCGGCGTCGCGTCCAGCACGAAGAACGTCTTCGACCTGAAGGAAGACGATGTCTTCTGGTGCACCGCCGATGTTGGCTGGGTCACCGGGCATTCGTATCTCGTCTACGGGCCGCTCGCCAACGGCGCCACCTGCGTCATGTACGAAGGTGCACCCGACTGGCCGGAGAAGGATCGCTTCTGGGATATGTGCGAACGCCACGGCGTCACGGTCTTCTACACGGCGCCTACGGCGATTCGCGCGTTCATGAAATGGGGCGACCAGTTCCCCGCTGCACACGATTTGAGCCGGCTTCGCTTGTTAGGCAGCGTGGGAGAGCCGATCAATCCAGAAGCGTGGATGTGGTATCAGGAGCACATCGGGAAGGGACGCTGCCCGATCGTCGATACGTGGTGGCAAACAGAGACGGGAGCCATCGTCATCTCTCCACTCCCGGGCATCACTGAAACCAAGCCTGGCTCGGCGACGCACCCGCTTCCGGGCTATTTCGCGGAGCTGGTCGATGCGAACGCGAAGCCGATCGCCGTGGGTGGAGGACTTCTCACGCTCACGCGCCCGTGGCCGTCGATGTTGCGAACGATTTGGGGCGACGATCAGCGCTACATAGACACGTACTTCTCGAAGTGGCCGGGGCGTCCGGATCTCTACTTCGCGGGCGATGGAGCGAAGCGCGACGAAGATGGCTACTTCTGGATTCTCGGCCGTGTCGACGACGTGCTCAACGTTGCTGGGCATCGCATTGGCACCATGGAAGTCGAAAGCGCGCTGGTCGAGCACCCTTCGGTAGCGGAGGCTGCTGTTGTGGGGAAGACGCACGAGATGAAAGGACAAGCGCTCGCCGCCTTCGTGACGCTTCGCAGCGGCTTCAACCAGAGCTCATCACTGAGAGACGAGCTGCGCGAGTTCGTCGCGCAGAAAATCGGCGCGATTGCCCGTCCCGATGACATCCTCTTCAGCGCCGACCTCCCCAAGACGCGCAGCGGAAAGATCATGCGACGTTTGTTGCGCGATATCGCCGAGGGACGTGCGTTAGGCGACACGACGACACTCGCCGATCCACAGGTTGTCGCGAGCCTCAAGGAGCAGTACGAAAGCCTCGAATAAGGGGTTCTGCCCCCTACCCTTCTCGGGGTCTTCGCTGCCAACTTTGATCAATGTCCAGCCTCCTGCGCCGCATCTTTCCGGAGTCGCTCTTTCCTCGCAAGCTGGACGAGGGAGCGGAGCGTCGAATGCGCCTAGCCCAGGCGCGCGCAGAAGAAGCGGTTATCGATGCCCATGTGCGAAACGCGCTCATGTTCATCGACACGCTCGCCGAGGACATGGCGTTCGATCGCGCGATCGACACGTACGTCCGCGTGATGGCGGTGGCCGAACCGCTCGCGTCCATCGTCGCGACGCGCGTCCTCGTCGAGCTGGGTGAAGAGCTTGTGCCGCGTCGAGCCATGCGCCCGCGTCCGGAGCGCACACCGAGCGAGATGCCCGAAGGCGCCTTTGAGTCGGAGCTCGTCGAGCGTCCTGCGCTGCGGTTGAGCGATTCCCGCGCTGCTTCGGGCGACTAGGCCGCTCGGCGTCTTAGCCGCCCAGGCCCAATTCGGCTGTCGGTGACGCGCGACAAAGGCGAATCGGACGTCAGTGCAGTATCTTGTAGTATTACTATCAGCCGATCCCTTTTCGCAGGCGATTCTCGCCTAGTGCGGATTGCCTCGGCGGAAGTCACGCCACGAGGATCCCTCTACGGGATCGATATCGGGGCTCTCGATGCGTCGGGTTCATTCGCGAGAGGAGCGAGCATGGTAAAAGAAGAGAACGCTTTGCGCACGCTGCAGAGTGCGCGTCAAGAATTCATTGCCGCCATGAGCCGGGATACGGCTGGAAGTGAGCGTCCGCGGCTGATAGCAGTGCTCGATGCGCTCATTGCCTGGAGCCTGGCCCGCCCGCAGCAGCTTCGATTTCGTGCGTCCGAAACGCGTGCCGGTGTAGTGAGCTTCGAGCAGGTGAAGTCGAAGGAGGTTTTCTGGGCGGCGCAGCCCGCCCGCGGCGATGCCCCGCGACTCTCGCTCATTCCCCGCGCAGCCCGCGTGCTCTCGCCCGAGCAGCGTTCGGCGGTGATGGAAACGCTAAACTCGCACACGCGAGTGGCGACGTCCACGGCCGATCACCTCCGCATCGGCTTCGGCGCACTCAAGAATGCCGACTCGCGCGCCGCTGTGCTCGACATGCTCGATGGACTGCTTCCCCCCGCCAGCTAAGGCTGGCGGCTCGCGTTAGGCGTGTGGTGAGCGGTCGCGCCCGTGCCTAACGCGCAAAAGACGCGATGCAACAGAGTCGCGTCGCGCACACGGACCAGTTCTTCTTGAAGCGGCGCCCGGCGACGGGCGCCGCGCCTCTTTTCGGGCGGAACTCAGCCCTTGTGGCGGAAGGTGATGCGTCCGCGCGTGAGGTCGTACGGTGAGACTTCGACCTTCACGCGATCGCCGGTGAGCACGCGGATGCGGAAGCGCCGCATCTTTCCGCCGAGAGTGGCGAGAACACTGTGCCCATTGTCCAGCGCAACGCGGAACGTCGTGCTCGGGAGGACGTCCGAGATGGTGCCTTCGAGTTCGACTGATTCTTCCTTCATCGTCTCCTGGGGGTTTTCCTAACGAGGCGGGCGTGGCTTTTGACGCGCGCGCCGACGCGCAGCGGCCGATTTCAGCTGACGGGCCTCGCTCGGCTTGACGTAATGACGCTTCCGACGCAGTTCCTTCAAAATACCGGACTTCAGGACTTTCTTCTTGAAGGCCTTGAGCGCCCACTCGAGGCGATCGCCTTCGTCGAGCTTTACTTCAATCATGGTGGGATTCAGAGCGGTGAGAGAGCCGCGAGTGCGGCAGAAGGTGCTGCGGGTCGTTCAGCGTTTTGGAGCGAAACGAAGGGCCGACCCGAGAGAGTCGGGCCGGCCCGTCGGTAAATCTAGCTGCGGTACAACTCGCAGCGAGCCGTGTTAGCGGCCGAGCTTGACAACGTTTTCGGCGGCGGGGCCCTTCTGGCCCTGCACAACCTCAAACTCCACACGCTCACCCTCGGACAAGGACTTGAAGCCCTGACCCTGGATGGCCGAGTGATGGACGAAGCAATCCTTCTGACCATTCTCAGGCGTGATAAAGCCGAAGCCCTTCGCGTCGTTGAACCACTTCACGGTGCCGGTGATACGCATTGCCGTACTCCCAAAATTGTTGTGTGGTCGGAGTGCGGCGATGCCGTACGTCCTGACTACGCATGTGATTCGTGGACTTTGCCCCCACGATGGGCCGCGTTCCCAGAAAGGCTAGTTTTCACCAGCCGGGAAACGCACCTAAATCAAAACGAGGCCACCGCGAGTGCGAGGCCTCAGGGTTCTTGCGACGTATGCGCTTACTTAGCGTTTCTGTCGGACTGAGAAAGTAGAGAGCACCTGTCAATTTGTCAATAAAGCACGTGCAACGGCCGCCGACCAAGTACCTTCCTCAATATGACTCCTCGCTCTTCTAACGCGTCAGCGCGCATCACGTTGGACGCTCTGATCTCCGACGACTCCGAGCGCGAAAGCGCCGGCGACACAAATACTGCCACCCAATCGCCAGATGCTCCCGGTGATATTCCGGGCGACGTTCCGAGTGACACCAAAGGCTTCGCCGACCTCGGACTCGATCCCCGCCTTCTCAGCGCCCTCACCACGCTTGGGTACGAAGAGCCGACCCCGATTCAACGGGCGGCCATTCCCCCATTTCTCGAAGGGCGCGATATCCTGGCGCAAGCCGCGACCGGGACCGGGAAAACGGCGGCCTTCGCGCTCCCTCTTCTCCACCGCATCACGCCCGACGCCCCCGCGCGTGAGCGCACGGCGGCTTTAGTCCTCGTCCCCACGCGCGAGCTGGCGATGCAGGTCGCCGAAGCGGTGCATCGCTACGGTCGCGCACTTGGCGCCCAAGCGCTCCCCATCTACGGCGGCGCCTCGATGGAGACGCAAATCCGCACACTGAAGCGCGGCGTCGACGTGGTGGTTGCTACTCCCGGACGAGCGCTCGATCACATCCGTCGCGGAACGCTCAACCTGGCGAGCGTCCGCGTCGTCGTCCTCGACGAAGCTGACGAGATGCTCGATATGGGATTCGCCGAGGATCTCGAAGCGATTCTTGAGGCAACGCCCAAAGAGCGGCAGACCGCGCTCTTCTCCGCCACGCTTCCCCCTCGGATCGCCGCGATCGCGGGGAAGCACCTGCGCGATCCGGAGACGATCCGCATCGAGCGCGAACGGGTTAAGGCTGGCGAATCCGCACGTATTCGGCAGGTGGCGTACATCGTGCCGCGTGCGCACAAGATGGCGGCGTTAGGCAGGGTGCTCGACATCGAACATCCGACGGCAGCCCTGGTCTTTTGCCGTACGCGCACCGAAGTGGACGAATTGACCGAAACGCTCAACGGACGTGGGTATCGGTCGGAGGCGCTCCACGGAGGGCTCTCGCAGGATCAGCGCGATCGCGTGATGAAGCGATTTCGTGCGAACAAGACCGATCTGCTCGTGGCGACGGACGTCGCGGCTCGCGGGCTCGATGTGCAGCATGTCACGCACGTCGTGAACTACGACGTCCCGTCGGCGGCCGAAGCCTACGTCCACCGCATTGGACGAACGGGGCGCGCAGGGCGTGAAGGGGTGGCGATTACGCTCGCCGAACCTCGCGAACACCGCATGCTGCGCAATATCGAGTCGCTGACGAGGCAAAAGATCGAGATTGCGCAGGTGCCGACCGTCGCCGACCTCCGTACGCGCAAGCTGGAGCTCACCCGAGCGTCGCTGCGCGAGACGATCCTTGCTGGTGAACTCGACCCGTTTCGCAGCATCGTCCAGTCGTTGGCCGAAGAGTTCGACCTGATGGACATCGCCGCGGCGGCTGTGCGCCAGCTCGAGCAACGCGATGGTTCTCCGTCAGCCGAAGAGGAGATTCCCGCCCCCGTGTCGCGTCGTGAGCGCACCGCCAACACATCGCGCGAGCGAGGGGAACGCGGAGGTGAAGAACGTCGTGACCCACGAGCCCGCAGCGAGCGCAGTTCGACGGGGCGCAGTGAGCGGCCAGAGCGCGGCGAGAAGCCGCGGCGAGAAGCCGGCGCGCCGACCGCACGCGGTGGCCGCGACGAGGCGCCCGGAAAGCGGTCCAAGGGCCGGACCTCCCCACAGTGGGATGTCGCAAACCTTTGGATTGGTGCGGGGCGTCTGGCCAAGGTGCGTCCCGGAGATCTCGTGGGGGCAATCGCCAACGAAGTAGGAATCGACTCGTCGGCTATTGGTGCCATTCAGATTGCCGACCGATTTTCCTTGGTCGAAGTGCCTGACGAGATAGCGGACGACATCGTCGAGGCGCTGCGTCGGACGACGATCAAGGGGCGCCAAGTGCTGGTTCGCCGCGATCGCTCCTGATGTTCGTAGCGAGAGCGCGAGTGCGCTCTCCACGAACATCGGGAGATTTCGTTAGGTAGACGCGACGGGGTGCGAGGACGCGAACCAGGATTCGGGAATAGGCGTTGGTGAGTCATGGATGACGTGATGCCTAGCCAGCCCCTTCCGCGCCCCTCGGGAAATCCGCGCACGGATCGCCCGATTCTCGTGACGGGGGCAACGGGGTACATCGGCGGACGGTTAGTGCCGCGGTTGCTCGCAGCGGGGTATCGCGTGCGATGCATGGTACGCGACCCGTCGCGCCTCGAGGGGCGGAATTGGCGCTCGCAGGTGGAAGTTGTTGCTGGCGACGTGCTCGATCGCGCGTCGCTGAGCGCCGCCGTGAAGGGGGTGCGCGCTGCGTACTACCTCGTGCACTCCATGAGCGCGGGGAAAGAGTTTCACGAGCGCGACGTCGAAGGGGCGCGCAACTTCGCCACTGCGCTCGCCGAGTCGGGAGCGGAGCGCATCATCTACCTCGGTGGACTGGGCGATCCCGATGCCGAGCTCTCGGCGCATCTGCGATCGCGTTTGCAAACGGGCGACGCGCTGCGGGAGGGACCGCTTCCCGTGACCGAGTTTCGCGCGGCGGTCATCGTCGGCTCGGGATCCTTGTCGTTCGAGATCGTTAGGTATCTCACCGAGCGCGTGCCGATCCTGATTTGCCCGCGGTGGGTCTTCACCCGAATCCAGCCGATCTCGACACGCAATGTTCTCGAGTATTTGGTCGAGGCGCTTCGCACGGACGCGAGTGTTGGCGAGGTGATCGAGATCGGCGGTGCGGATGTGGTGACGTACGCCGACCTGATGACAGGGTATGCGAAGGTGCGTGGACTCAAGCGTCGCGTGATTCCCGTCCCCTTCCTCACTCCGCGCTACTCTGCTGGATGGGTGCATCTCGTGACGCCCATTCCGCGCGCCATTGCGCAGCCGCTCATCGAAGGGCTGCGCAACGAGGTCGTGACACGGAACGAAAAGGCACAACGGATCTTTCCCGGCATTCGTCTGTTAGGCTACGAGGAATCGGTTCGACTTGCGTTGGCGCGGCTCGAAGCGGCGAAGGTGGAGACTGTCTGGAGCGACGCGCTGTCAACGAGTGTGGGCGATGTGGCGCCCGTGCAATTGACCACTCGCGAGGGGATGGAGATCGAGCTCCGCCAACGACTCGTCCGCGCCTCATCCGAAGCCGTATTTCGCGCTTTCACCTCGTTAGGCGGCGAACACGGCTGGTTGGCGATGAACTGGGCGTGGAAGATTCGCGGGGCGCTCGACCGTCTCGTCGGCGGCGTCGGGATGCGGCGGGGGCGGCGCAGCCCGGACGAGCTCCGCACCGGCGATGCCGTCGATTTCTGGCGCGTCGAATCGGTGCAACCGAATCGGCTGCTGCGCCTCCGCGCCGAAATGCGCGTTCCCGGCCGCGCGTGGCTCGAATTCCAGGTGCAACCGACCGAGGAAGGACGGGTGCTCTTGTCGCAGGCCGCGCTTTTCGCGCCGAAGGGCGTGTTCGGTTGGCTCTACTGGTACGCGATGTTTCCGTTTCACCAGTTCATCTTCGACGCCATGATCAACCGGATCGCCGAGCGTGCCGAACGAGCGATGAGGGCGTCGGCGACGGCGGTCACCGCCTAACGAGCGAAGGGCCCCGGCGGAGTGACAGCCGGAGCCCGTCGTCAAGTTGTCGCGAGCGCGAACGCTACTTCTTTTTCGGAGTCGAGGTTCCCGCGTCGTACAGCTTCATCGTCTTGTCGTCCCACCCAAACTTCAAATTGCCGCTTTGCTCCAAGCCGGCGATCATCTCCTTCGATGATTCGAGGCTGGCGTTGACGCTCACCTTGCGATCCATCAGCGACATGTCGGCCGGGACGATGGCCACCGAATACCAGCGGCGAGCCTGATCGAGCGCCAAGCGCAGCGTGCGGTTGTTCACGACGAAGCGCTTGTCCATCCATCCGAAGGCTTCATCCGCTTCTGCCGCGCTGGGCTCGCGCGACGCGCCGCTCCCATCGACAGCAAGCGACTTCCCCGCAGCCAACGGGACGCTCTTCTCGCCAACGCGCACATCGACGCTCCCCTCCTTCACCTTGACGAAGACCGTCTTCGTGCTGGTGTCGAGCGCCACGGCGAAGCTCGTTCCCGTGGCTACGACTGCTACGTTCGCGATACGGAGCTCAAAGGGGAGCTTGTCGTTCTTCGCGACATCGACCGACGCGGTGCCATTGATCGCGATGGCGCGCACTTCGTCGTTGAACTTCGGCGGAATGCGCAGCTTCGAGTCGGCGCCGATCGTCACCTTGCTGCCATCGTCCAGCGTCGTCGAGCCGGTCTGCCCGTATTTGGAGATGATCTCCGACGACTTGTCGGAGGCGAGGAGGCGCGCCGTTTTCTTGGCGGGCGTGTCGCGGAAGAGTGTGAAGAGAAGCGTCGCGACTACGGCGATGATCGCAAGGCCGTAGCCTAACGAGACGAGCGGGCTACGCGTCTTCGCCACCTGCGACATGTGTTCGGCGGCTGCGTGGCGCGACTTGCTCCGGAGCTCCGCGGCATTCGCCTGACGGTCGGGCGTCGGCGCGTGCAACGTGGCTTGAATGTGCGCCCACGCTTCGTCGGCCGTCGGCAGGGCACGTGCTTTCGCACCGTTGTGGTGCTGAATTCCTTCGTGCTGTTCGAGACGATGCACGCCCGCGCGACGCCCATTGTCGCGCACCGCCGCCTCATGCACCGACTGCTGCACGAACTCGCCCATCTTCGTTGCATCCGTCAGCTCGGCACGATGGCTCCAGGTGCGGAGAATCGCCGTCTCGACAACGCGGGCTGCAAACGATGGATCGGACAGCACGACCTTGGCTTCGTCGATCAGCGCATCGTAGTGGTCGACGAAGAGACGCTGCAGCGATTGCTCGTCTCCGCGTTGCACTCCTGCGACCACGTCATCGGGAATTCGGGTAAACGTCGCTGGCATGGCGACCTCCGGTTGCGTTCGGGTTCCACAATCCTGCGCTATGGAATCGCTCTTCCGCCAGATGGATGCAAGAGCACGGCTCATACTCCTGTGGCGGGGTTTCCCTCACGTCGTTATGCTGCCCAACCTCGATCTCCCTACTGCGGCTACAATCTTCAACGGATACCTTACTTCGTCCACGCGGAATCGCTCATTGCACCGCATCACCAACGGGTCCGCCTTAGGCGGCCCGGCACTCGTCGAGAGTCGATGACTGTCACGCAAGTCGAACCAGCGCCGCAGGACGGCGCTCCCCAGCCACGTCGCGGTGACGATTGGCGCTCCATCGTCGCACGCTACCAGCGCCCCGATGTGGTGCGGGCGCTGTACCAGTTCTTCACCACGATCTTTCTCCTCGCCCTCGCCTACGTCCTGATGTACCACTCCATGGACTGGTCGTATTGGGCGACGCTCGCATTGGCACTCCCCACGGGGGGATTGCTGGTGCGCACCTTCATCATCATGCACGACTGCGCCCACGGCTCTTTCCTTCCGTGGCGCCGTATCAACGACTTCGTCGGCTACGTCACGGGCGTCCTAACGATGACTCCGTTCGGTCAGTGGCGGCGCGAGCACGCCATTCACCACGCCTCGTCGGGCGATCTCGATCGGCGAGGCTTTGGCGACATCGATACGCTCACGGTGCGCGAGTATCTCTCTCGGTCGCGCCTTGGCCGCCTCAAGTACCGACTCTATCGCAATCCCTTCACGCTCCTCGGGCTGGGGCCGCTGCACATCATGGTGATGCAGCGCTTTCGCGAGCGAAGCACCGCCACGGGGTCGAAGCAGCAGTGGAGCGTTTGGTGGACCAACCTTGGCATCCTCGTCGGTACGCTCGCGTTCAGCTGGTGGGTTGGATTCGGCGACTTCTTCCGTATCTACTTCCCCACCATCTACATCGCCGGCGCGGCGGGAGTGTGGCTCTTCTACGTGCAGCATCAGTTCGAGGAGGCGTACTGGGAGAATCACAGCCAGTGGGATTACGCCACCGCGGCGGTGCAAGGGAGCTCGTACTTCAAGCTTCCAGGAATCCTCAACTGGTTTACCGGGAGCATCGGGCTGCACCACGTCCATCACCTCGGCCCCAAGATCCCCAACTACCGGCTGAAGCGCGCGCATGAGGAGAATCCGTTCTTCCACACGGTGCACGTCGTGCGATTCCGCGAGGCCATCTCGGTGTTGCGGCTGTCGCTCTGGGATGAAGAGCAGAAGAAGCTCGTGCGATTCCGCGACATACGCGGACGGGTCGGACAGGGCGCCTAACGGCACACTCTGCTCAACCGCTCGACCCGCCTAACGAGAAGCGGCCCCCGCCAGCAGTCGGCGGGGGCCGCTTTCATTTGCTCACTAGGCCTAACGAGCCACTACTTCTTGCTCGAATCGGTCGCCGGAGTGCCGCCCGCTGGGGCAGGCGCGTTCGCGGCTGGCACTTCGGCCTTTGCGCTATCCACGTACGCCTTGAACTTGTCGTACGAGATGCTCCCCGGGATCATCTTGGTACCGATGATGAACGTGGGCGTCGACTGTACGAATCGGCGCTCCCCTTCGGCTTTGTTCGCTTGGATGTCGCGGAGAAATTTCTGCGAATCAAAGCACGACTCCCATTTCGAGACGTCGAGCCCGATCGCCGCCGCGTAGTCCTTGAACACCCCTTTGGGTCGAGAGGTGGCTTCCCCGTTCCACTTATCCTGTCCCTGAAAGATCTGGTCGTGCATCTCCCAGAACTTTCCCTGCTCGTTCGCGCATGCAGCCGCGTGCGAGGCCGGCCAGGTATTGCGGTGCACCTCGAGCGGATAGTCGAAGTAGCGATACGCCACCTGTCCGGTCTGAATGAGTCGGGTTCGAACATCTGGCTCGGTGAGCGTGAAGAACTGCCCGCACGCCGGACACTCGAAGTCTGCGAACTCGATGACCTTGACCGGCGCATCGGGGTTGCCGAGGAGGTATCCCTTTGCTTCTGGAAGGTCGGCAGCGTTGGCGACCGTCTGCACGGGAGCTGCCGGCGCTTTGTTGAGCTGGTAGAAGACAAACACTGCGAAGAGGACCGCGACGAGCCCCAGGACGGCGTAGAAGCCCCCCTGACTCTTCTTCGCGCTTTTCCTCACCACGTTTTGTCCTCGTCCTCGTCCGGCGTCCACGGGTTGCTTGGCCATTTCTCCTCGGAAGTGTTGGCTGCGTCGGCGATGATTCTTCGGTGCTCGGCGATTTCAGGAGTGTCGTAGGTGCAGCGGACCTCGTAGTGAAAGAGCTCACTCCTCACATCGCCTAGAAGGCGCTGCAGCTCAGCCACATCGTTCAGGAGCTCGCCCCGCGCATCGAGAAAGGCGATTCGTTCGGCCAAGGCGCGAAGGAGCGCCTCGAGATTGCGCGCTCGTCCGTCGTCGTACGTCTGATCCGACATCCCTTCTACCTCCCTGAAGCGGAGAAAGTTAGGGAGAGGAGAGTTGCGACGGGAGTCGGGATATTGGCCCACTTCCCCCGGCTTCCATTGCGAGCCTTGAGGCTATCTTCTGAGTCAAATCGCGACTCGTCCCCACGTCCACCGCCATCGCTGTGCGAACTCCTCCCGATCCCGACATTTTTCGTGTCCCGGTGGGCCCAGGGGCGATGCACGTCGAGCGGTACGGTTATGGGGGCGAACCCATCGTTCTGGTTCATGGTTTCGCCACGTCGTCTTTTCTCTGGCGAAGCGTGGCCCCCATGCTCGCGGTTCGCGGAATGACCGCGTACGCGATCGACCTCTTCGGATACGGCGAGTCGGATCGTCCTTTCGACGCTGACTTCGGCTTCGAGGCACAGGCGGCGTACCTCGATGCCGCGATGACGGCGCTTCAGCTGTCGCGCGCGAACGTCGCCGGCATCGACATCGGCGCAGTGGTGGCCTTGCGCCTCTCGCTCGATCGCCCCGAGCGAGTGGAGCGATTAGCACTCATCGGGATTCCGCCGCTCGACGAGCTTCCGGGGCCGGAGATTCGCGATTTGCAGCGCGACACCGCGCGCTACGCCTTGCGCCTCTCGCGCGGCCTTTTCGGAGTCTCTGCGCTACTGACTCCGTATCTAGAGGCGAGTGTCGTCAAACCAAGCGCGATGCCCCCTGCGCTCATCGGACGCTACCTCGCGCCATACCTCGGCCGGGAGGGAGCGAACCATCTCCTCGCGCTCGCAGGGGCACTGGATGCGGCGGAGATGGAAGATGCGGAGCCGAACGACGTGCGGCAGGAAACGATGATCGTGCGCGGCTCGGCGGACGACTGGTGCCGGCGCGAGTGGGCGGAGGACTTCGCCGCTCGTCTTCCCAACGGTCGCTTCGAGCAACTCGAGGGAATGGGGCGCCTTGTCGCCGAAGAGGGGGGCGCGGAGCTCGCAGCGCTTCTGGCCTCGCTGGTGCGGCCGACCGCCTCGCGCTAACGAGCCCGTGGTCTCGGAGCGAGCCGAGCACGGAACGTTCTCCTTTATTGGTGCGTAACTGTGGTACGCGTCAATGACTGATTACTATTCATGACGCTCATTCCTTCCAACCCGAGTACATGGCGAAGAAAACGATCCGTCGTCAAGCTCCTAGCGCGCTCGCGACACCGTTCGACGAAGCCCGCGACGAGCTGTTCCAGCACATCATGCGTTGCGGAGTCATCGGCTCCGAGCCCGAACATCAGGGCGAATGGTTCGATGATACGATGAAATATCTGGCCGACCGCTTTCACGAGCTCTCCGCGGAGCAGCTAACGCAGATCCGTGTGCTTGGGGAGCGCTTCGTCCAACCGCCCAAGCAGAACAAGAGCACAGAAGCAATCACGGCAGCGTAGTTCGGTGGCCCCCTCACCCGAGGGGGCTTTTTTTTGAACAAATCTGGCCGTAGCTAACGCGAATCGGTGACTTTCACCGTCCGCTGGCGCGCGCGCGCCGTACGACGATGCCGAGCCGAGCACCGCCGCCTAACGCGAGCTCGGCGGCGATGACGCGCCCATGGCGTGCGGGGCCCTCGATGCCGAAGCCCGCCAAGAGCCGAGGGCGCCATCGCTCGAGGCCGTCGTACATAAGGCTCAACCCGCCCAAACCGTAGAAGGCGTGCTTGGATTCCCTAAAGGGATCGAGCGCAAAGCGGGCGGCGGCATCCGTGCGGAACGCCCCGTAGGTGGACCCGTGATGCCACGCCCAGCCGCCGGCGACGGTCCCCTCGAGTCGGATGTAGAGACCGGCAACAGCGTTCACCGTGAAGCCGCCTTGAGCCGTGGCCGCGCGCGAGCCGATCGCATCGAGGCGTACGCCGACCTGAGCGCCAGTCGGGCGTTGCGCCTGGTTGGGGGTCGACCAGAAGAGCGAGCACGCGACGAGGAGAACGACACCGGCGCATCGGCGCCTAACGATGATCATGCGGGAGTGCGCGCGCGCTCCCGCCAGAGCATGAGGGTGTAATCGACGATCGCCCAGAGCGACGTCGCTCCGACGAGATAGATGAGCGTGCCGACGCGGTGTGGAAACATGAGCACCGCGATGAGCGCTGCGAGCTGAAGCGTCGTGACGATCTTGCCAGGAATGCGCGCTCGAAAGGCGACCGGGCGCAGCCACGACACCGACCGCGCGACGAGAAAGCCGATCGCGGTCATGAGGTCGCGCGAAATGAGCATGAAATACTGCGCGCTTCCGATGGCACCTTCAAAGAGATAGACGCAGACCGCGGTGAAGACGAACATGCGATCGGCAATCGGATCGATGAGCGCTCCCCACTTCGTGATGAGATTTGCGCGCCGGGCGATAAAGCCATCGAAGTAGTCGGTAATGGACGCCGCGACGATGAGCTTCACGCGTGTGGCAGGATCGGGGAGGGCCACGAATGCAACGGCCATCACCAGACGGGTGAGCGAAATGGCGCTCGGGAGGTACAGGAGCCGGCGGCGGTCCATGCAGAGAAGCTAATCGCCCGCTCGCGCACCGGGCCAGCAGCGCGGCGCCCCGGAGGCGTCGGAGCCCCGCGTATGGGCGCAGAAGCGAAGCGCGGCGTTGCTTGTGTGGGAGCGCATCAGGATGGGAGATTGAAGCGCGCGCTCACACTCCCGACTCCCACCCGCACGGCCACCCGGAGGATCATGCCTAACGAACTGCTCCCCGCGACCGATTGGCGGGGAATGGCGTTCGTGGCGGCGTCGGTGGTGATTTTGCTGTGGGACGTCTTTCTTGCGGCGCAAATCTCGCGCGGTCGTCGCCAGCGAGGAGTCTTTCTCGCAATGACCGCATTGTGCGGCTTGCTGATTGCGCCGGCGCTCCTGCTCGCGCTCGCCGGAAGCAGTATGATCACAGGGCGGGCCACCTACCACGTGGCGTGGGTGTGGCCCGCGACGCTCTTGATCTTCGTCCTGCAGAGCGGCTACGCCCTCGTGCGCCGTCTCGTTACGCCGCTCGTCGTCCTACCGATCTTCCTCCTCAATCTCTCGCTCTTTGCGGCGGCGGCAGTGCGCTACGCCGGCGGCATCGTCGTCGATCTGCCGCCTCTCCTTATCGCCGCACCGGTTTCTGTCGGCGGAACTTTAGGGCTCGTCTTCGGTCGCGCTGCGCTCTGGTCACCGCTGGTGTTGCAGCTGCCGCTGTTGGCGCCCGCGTATCCGGCGCGATGGAGCGTGAGTCGAACGTTTCGCGCGCTCGTAGCCGTGGCCGCGGCGGCATGGGTCGCCCTCGTGGCAATGGAGTATCCGCGAGCGGTGCGCGCAGCGGCAACGTTCGCCGACTTTTCGGGCGACCAGCTGCAAGAGCGTCCCGGGCGCGATTTCGAAGTCGGCTTGCGCGTCCTCCCCGCGATCCGAAATCCCCCGTCGCCGCTGTCGATTCAGAACGACCTCGCGCTCGCCGACACGCTCGACGCGGGAATCATCTCGGTGGTGCTTGATCCCGGCGGCGTCAGGCCCGGTGTGCTCGACTCGCTCGCGGCGTCGCTGGAGGATATCCGTCGCGACTCCGTGCTCTTGTCCGTTTCGTTAGGCTGGACCCCCGCCGACCGGGAGGCGTATCGGTCGTCGCCATTGGGGTTTGCCGTCACGCGCCTCGGACTGGTCGATCAGATCGTTAGGCGCTTGCGTCCCGATGTGCTCTTGCCCGCCCTCGACCCGCTGGACGCTGGCGCCGAGGCGCTGGGGAACGTGCCCATCGCGTGGTGGAAGGACTATCTCACGAGATCGGCGCGACTCGCGCATCGGCTGCGTCCGCGAACGCGGGTCGGAGTCGCGGCCTCGTCGTACACCTCCGCCGACTCCGCGCTGTATGCGTGGGCGTCGTCGTCATCGCTGCTGGACCTCACGGGTTTTACACTTGCGCCATCGTATGGCGGCGGAGCCTCATTGGCGGCCCGGATGCGCATCGCCGAACGCTGGATGCGTCAATCGTCGAAGGAGCAATGGATATTCGCGGCGCGAGGATATCCGCGATTGTTCGGCGAGGCCAATCAGGAGCGTGGCATCTGGGGGACGATGGCGTGGGCGACCACGCAGCGCAGGGTGAAAGCACTGATCATCGACGGCGCCGGCGACTACGAATCGCTCGTCGGGCTGCGGGCACCTGGCGGACGCCTTCGTCCGGTGGTCGCCGTGGTGGATCGCGCGAGGCGTGCGCTGGAAGAGGCGGCGCGATAACGACGAGCCGTACATCCTCCGGAACTTCTTGACGCTTTGAATACAAGTCACCGAACCACTTCAAACGACCGTTTGCATGCCGACCAGTCAAATTTTCCCCGGATTCTCGCGAGGCGCACTGACCTTTCTCCGAGGGCTCAAGCGCAACAACGAGCGTGAGTGGTTTGTCGAGCGCAAAGCGGAATTCGAGGAGCGACTCCTGACGCCGATGCGACTCTTCGTCGAAGAGATGGACGTTAGGCTCGCGAGCTTCGGCGCGGAGATCAGCGGGTCACCCAAGACGTCGATCTTTCGCATCTATCGTGACGTTCGATTCTCGAAGGACAAGTCACCGTACAAGACGCACATGGGGTGCTGGTTCACGCATGTGCGCGCAGGGCGAGGCGTGGGGTCAGAGACGCATGGCGCCGGCGCGGGCTTCTATTTCCATCTCGAGCCCGGTGCTTCGATGGTTGCGGGAGGGATCTGGATGCCGCCTCGCCCTTCGCTGCAGCGCATTCGCGAGGGGATCGCTGCGCGCCACGCGGAATTTCGAAAGATGATCCAAGCCAAGGGATTTCGAGATCGCTTTGGGACTTTGAGCGACGAGGGGCAACTGACGCGCGTCCCCCGCGGCTTTGACGCCGATCATCCCGCCGCGCCCGATCTTCGCCGAGTCTCCTTCACCGCCTCAGCGTCGCTCGCGGACGACGACGTTCTGTCGCCGAAGCTCCCGGCCATTGTCGAAAAGGACTTTCGCCGTCTCCTCCCGTTCGTTCGCTGGCTCAATGGCTCGTTAGGCTATCCGCCCATGGAACATCGGTAAGGCAAGCTAAGGCACAGTAAAGCCCACTAAGGCACGCTTCGCCGCGCCCATTGCGTGGTCCCGATCACCCCCTCGTCGACGCTCACCTCTTGGCCACCATGTCTGTCGAAAGCGCATCCTCCAGTTCGGGCGACGCCCTGCTCGACGCCGAGCACGCGCTCCGTCGCGCGCAGCTCGCCAGCGACAGCAGCGCTCTCGAACGGTTGATCGACGACGCGCTGATCTTCACGGGTCCGGACGGACGACTGTATACGAAGGGCGACGACCTCGCGGCCCACCGGTCCGGCGCCATGCGCCTAACGAGACTCGACGCCAGCGAAGAGTCGGTGCAGCGCTTCGGCGACCTCGCGGTCGTCGTCGTGCGCATGGAGATGGCCGGGAATTTCATGGGCGCCGACTTCGCTGGCCCGTTTCGCTACACGCGCGTCTGGTGCCGCCGCCCTGACGGGTGGCGAATCGTCGCCGGACACGTGAGCGCTATCGCGCCGTAAGCGGCACAACCGGCCGTAGATCGGCCGCTGCGTCCCGCAGCCGCCCGGATCGTTAGGCAAGGCTTCGAGCGGCGCCCAGTGCGATTGACGCGGCGCGTCAGGGAGCGAGCGCTGCGGGGTTCACGATCTTTCCGATGAAGAGGATCGTCCCGCTCAGTCGCTCGCGAATGGCGAAGACAAACGGTCGATCCACGTGGATCGCGACGCGCTGTGGCGCGGACGTGACGCCAACGCCCACTCCCGTGACCGCCGCTGCCTCGGTACCGACCTCGTTCACATCGACGAACGTCTTCTGCTTCACGAAGCTGATGAAGAGATCGTGGCCGCGTGTCGACGAGATACCGGAGAAGGCGCTCCGTCCCGGCACGAACGGCGTCGGCATCCCCATCGCCGAAAGATCGGCTTTGAGCTCTCGCTCCCACGACATCGTGAACTTCGGCATCGACAATTCGACTTCAGTGTCGTGCAACGAGGCCAGCTGCGTCTTCCATTCGTTAGGCGTGAGCGCGCTCACGAGCGCATCGATGTTCTCGCCGACGGCAGGAAGTACGACGGTCATCGCGAACGCGTCTCCACCGTACCCCAACTCGACAACGATTCGTCCTCCCTCACCACCCAAGCGCGTCGTCGCCGTCCGCTGCATCGTCGGCACCTGTACGGTTGCGCCGGTCGACGTCATGAAGGGGGCATTCTTCGTCGCCCCCTTGGTGAACCCTTCACGCCAGTCTCCCTTGAAATAGATCGCGTTCGCGAGGAAGAGTACGATCTCGCTGTCGAGTGCGTCGACGATGCTCGTGATCTTGCCATTCGTGTTCGACTTCACCCACGCATTGATCGCGGCGATCGCCGCAGGCTGCGAGAAGTCGGCTCCCTGTGCACTCGCGCCAAAGTAGTCTTTCGCGTCGGAAACGAATGTCGGGTTTATGGAGGGAGCAAAGCTGTCTCTCCACCACATCACGTTGGCAATGCGAAAGTCCACCTTCTCATCCAATCCGCGAAGGAGGGAGATGAGGTCACGGTGCGATCGAAGAATCTCGTCACGCGTTAGGGAGCCAAAACCCAGCGTGCGCCGCATCTCATCGAACGAGGTTCCAGCGGCGCCATTCATCGTCATTCCGAGCGCCATCGACGCGCTCAGCGGCGAGATGAAGACGTTAGCGTCGCGCTTGGCCGAACTGATCGTCTGAAAGAGCCGACTCGAAAAATCCGCATTCGCGCCGACCAGCGATTGCTCAGCGCCGGTGAGAGGGCGCGGGAGCGCGCCAATGCGAGCGGGAGGTACCACGTTGGGCGACGAAGGATCGGATGCGCAGCCGCTCGCGAGCGCGAGCGTCAGGGAAAGTGAGATGACCGAACGAAAGAATGACATGCGACGCACTCTCGGAGATTGTGTCATTCGATGGACACACTCCTCGCCTAGCTCCCGGACGCGAGGTTCGCTCCGCGGCCGCGCACGATGCCTTCCACGCGCTTCGCTTCGTCGAAGTAACGCAGCGCCAGCTCGCGCATCTCCGTGGCGCTGACCGCCTCGATACGCGCGGCAAATGTGTCGAGCTCACCCAACCCGCTTCCGTACAGGTGCGCGTCCACCAGCTCCGAAAGGAGATTGCCGCCACTCTGCTGAGCGATGGCGTGGGTCCCCAGCGCATAGGTCTTCGCACGGGTCAGCTCTTCGTCACTTACCGGCTCTTCGCGCAGGCGCGCGAACTCGCGCAGTAATCCATCGCGAGCCGCCCCTTCCTTCTCCGGCGACGTGGCGATGTATGCGACGAAGGAGCCGGCCGCGTAGCGATCGCTCGCACTGACGTGAACCGTGTACGCGAGCGATTGCTTGTCGCGAAGGGTATCGAAGAAACGTCCGCCGAGTCCGCTCGCGACTCCGGCAATCATGTGCGCGGCAATGCGCGATGGCTCGCGACGTGACGGGCCCGGGAACATCAGCGCCAGCGCGCTCTGCGCCTTGTCACGCCCTTCGACGCGCTGCTGTATCGCGTTAGGCCACTCCGGAACGGCAAGCGCCGTCGATTCCCTCCACTCCAACTGCGCAAAGGCGGAAGCGAGGAGCGCCGCGACCTCGGCGGCATCCACGTCCCCGACAACCGCTATCACGCTATCGGCGCTGTGTACGTGGCGTCGATGCCAGGCTCGCAGCGCCTCCGCTCCCAAGCTGCGGAGTGACTCTTCCGAACCCATGACGCCTCGGCCATAAGGGTGCGCGCCGTAAGCAGCTTCGTAGGCAAGCCTAACGGGATATCGAAACATGTCATCGCGCATCTGTGCCAGTTGCGAGAGCGCCACGCGCCGCTCGGTCTCGACCGCTGCATCGGGAAAAGACGGGGCGAGCACGACATCGGCGAGCAGCTCCACCGCTGACGCCAGGCGAGCCACCGGAACGGAGAACGTCCACCCCAGGCCGTCGCTCGTCACCGCCGGCGAAATGCTTCCGCCGAGGAGCTCACTCTCGAGCGCAATCGCCTCCGCGTTGCGTCGCTCCGTTCCCTTGAGCGACGTGCGGGCCATCAGCGTGGCGATCCCCGCTTCGTGCGGCGCTTCGAGCGATGCGCCTCCCGAGGAGTAGACGCCGAGATGCACAATGGGAGCGCCGGGCTTCTGTTGAACGAGAATGGGAACGCCGCGAGCGGTGCGGAAGACGTCGATGCTGCCGTGCGAACGCTCACGAAGGACGCTTCCATCACCTTTGATCGTCGCCGCGGGAATCGGTGTTGCGTTAGGCGCGATCCCTTCGAAAGGCGAGTCCTCGAGCCACGCGTACACCTCGCTCCCCGATTCGTCCGCGCTCAGCGGCGGAGCACTCGTTGGCCGGTACACCATCATGCCGACGTCGTCGGGGGTGAGATGCCGTTGCACGGCTCCCCGCACACTCGCCGGCGTCGCCGAGATCAAACGCTCCGCGTACCGATCGCCCAGCGTCCAGTCGCCTAACGCCTCCCACTCCGCGAGGTAGTTCGCTTGCCCCTCCATGGTCTCGAGGCGGCGGAGCCAACGTGACTCGAAGAGCCGTCGTGAGCGCTCGAGTTCTCCTTCGCTGAATCCCTCGCTTCGCGCCAGCGCGAGCTCACCCCACATGACGCGCGCTGCCTCGCGCGTCCGCTCTGGCTCACCTTCGGCATGCACCACGAAGACGCCGATCTCCGTCGGCGTGTAGTTGTACGCCGAAACACTCGATGCGAGCTGTCGCTCGCGCACGGCGCGATACAGGCGCGACGATCGTCCGGCTGCCAGCACCGACGCGGCTACATCCAGGAGCGGCGTGTCATCGTGACGCGTTCCCGGTGTGCGCCAGCCAAAGGCAATCTGCGTCTGGGCGATGTCACCCGAGCGCTCGCGGTATCGACGTCCCGTGCTCCCGATTTCCTGCATTCCGGGCGAACGCTTGATGGCGTCGTCGGTGAGGTGGCCATACAGCGACTCGATGCGCGGGATGATTGCGTCAGCTGCAACGTCGCCAGCGACGACGAGGATCGTGTTGGACGGACGATAGAAGTTGCGATAGAACGTGAGGAGATCGCGCTGTGTGAGCGCGCGCAGCGCTCCCTCGCGCCCGATCCGCCAGCGGCGCATGCGATGGCGATCGTGCAGGAGTTCGTACAGCGTTTCGGTGGTCACGGCGCCAGGATTGTCTTCCTTGCGCTTCGCCTCCTCGATGATGACTTCGAGCTCGCGTCGCAGCTCGTCGGCATCGATGAGTGAATTGGCGTACGCGTCGGCCTGCACCTCGAGACCGGCGTCGAACCCAGCGGTCGGCAGCACCGCGTAGTAGGACGTATGGTCGTAGATCGTCGCCGCGTTCAGGTAGCCGCCGCTGGCCTTCGTTTGTCTCGCGATCTCCCCGACACCACGCGTCGGCGTTCCCTTGAAGAACATGTGCTCGAGCACATGCGCGATTCCCGAGACGTCGTCAGTTTCATCGAAGTAGCCGGCCTTCACATACGTGACGACGGCGGCCACCGGAGCGGAGCGGTCCTCGCGTACGAGGACGGTGAGACCGTTGCGGAGCGTGGTCCGATGCACGGTCTCGGGAGCGAGCGAGCGAATATCGTTAGGCATGCGAAAGCGCCGGCAACGCCGGATGCGTCAGTGATTCGGGAAGTCAGCGCGGACGACCGGGTGTCGTGGGCGGCTGCGTGACGGGCGGAGCTGCTGGCATTGGTGGTTGGAGGCATTGCTGCCAGGTCCCTGCCCCGGCGCGAGCCGCAAAGCGCTGCGCCAGATCGGGGCGCCCGAGGCGCGCGAGGGTGCACCCCATGTAGCCGAGCGACGTCTTGTCATCCGGATTCAGGCGGATTGCCCGCTCGTAGAAGCTCCGCGCCAGTTCCAGCTGATTGGTGGCGAGGAGAAGTGCCGCGAGTTCGCGCATGGCGACGGCGTTCGACGGCTCGAGCTCGACGGCTCGGCGCAGGTGCCCACTCGCTGCCGGAAAGTTGCCTTCCTCGCGAGCGATGCGCCCAAGGTAGATGTGCGGCTCTGCGAGGTTGGGCTGTGCACCAGCCACGATGCTGAAGCTGTTCTTGGCCGTGGCCCGGTCGCCGGCGGCATAGGCCTGGCGCCCGCGGGCAAGGTCGTCGGGCTGGACGCCGCGTTTGGCCATGTAGAACGCGCCCGCACCGACCACCGCGAGCAAAAGGACGACGAGGAGTACAATGCCGAGCGTATTGCGTTGTGGCGGCGCCGCGACCTCCGACATGTACGGCGGCGTTGTGTCGTTAGGTCTGGGCGTCGTCGGTGGGGAAAGAGGACCGGACACCGGCGTTGGTCCCGCGCCCGAAGCCGAGCCGTTAGGCATTCCCGATCCAACTTCCCTGCTCGCCGCTTCGCTCAGCTTGTCGTACGATGTGCGAGCCGCAGCGACGTCGGCGGGCGTCGGCGCATAGTCAGGCGTCTTTGCTCTCTCGGATGCTGCCTGCAAATCGACAAGTGCGTGCGCATCGTCGAGGGTGAGGAGGTTGCGCTGCCGAAGCTCGCGCACCAGTGCGAGCCCCTCCAACACCGAAGTGCCAGCGAGCGCGCGTAACGCGTCCTCGGCCCCCTTCCACGCAGCGACGAGTAACGCGGATCCTTCTTCCGGCGAGATCGAAGGCGATTGCAAGGCATCAAACGAAGCGCGGGCCGCGTCTAGCGCGGCCCGCGCGTTGCGCTGACCAGTCGTGAGCATATCAGTGCACCGAGGAGTTACTTGAGAATTCTCAGCAGGCCGGCGTCGGCACTTCCCCGAATGAAGCTCTCTGCGTCGCCAGTGGGGATGACGATTCCCGTCAACGAATACCCCCGGCGCGCCTCGTTGAGCATGAAGTCCTGCAGCGAACGTCCAGAGAAGGTGCTGTTCCCCTCCTTCATCTGCTGCACGATATCATCCCAACTGCCGCGAAACGAACGTCCGTCGCGCGTGGTGATGCGATGCTCCGATGTTTCGCGACGATTTTCGATAAGCTCGCTGAGCATAGTACCAAAGAGCTCGAGCTGCTGCTTGGCATCGTTCTGGTCCGCCTCCATCGCACGCTGCTCGATCTCCGCGAGCATCTCGTCGATGTCGTCAGGCTCGCCGGCGAGTTCGGTGAGGCGTTCCTCCCACTTTTTGAGCTCAGGATCGTCCTCATTCAGGCGATGAATCGATCGCTTGAGCTCCATCAGCCGCCAGATTCCTAACTCGTCCCAGTGATCGTCGGGCTTCGAGCGGTCGAGGTGATACAGGGCCGCTTCGTACTCTCCACGATCGTAGAGAATGTTGCCGAGGTAGATGCGCGCCTCGGTATGGTCCGAGTCGAGTTGAAGCGAGCGACGAAGCGTGGCGATTGCAGTATCGTCGTCCCCCAAACGGTGCACAGCGTATCCGACGAGGGCGACTGCCTCGGCGGAGTCCGGCGCCTGACGCTGGGCGACCTCGAAATACTCCTTGGCGTCTTCGATCAGCCCTTCACGAAAGAGCGCGCGGCCAATCTGCAGCATCAGCTCGAGATCGTCTTCGTAGCCGAGCTCCAATGTCGTGTGAAATGCCTTTCGCGCGGCATCTTCTTGGCCAAGCTTCATCAGCACTTCGCCAAGTCCGGCCAGTGCGTCTTCATGCTCGGGATCGAGGATGAGCGCTTCCTCGAAGCTTCTCCGCGCCCAAGCGTACTCTTCCCTAGCCAGGCGCGCGTAGCCCACGCCGACGTGAAGCTCTACGGCGTGCGGATAGAGAGTAAGTCCCTCGCGGAGCACATCGAGCGCCTGATCGTATTGTCCCTCGTTGTATAGAGCATGGGCTCGTTCGTCATACTCTTCAGAACTCAGGAATGGAGTCGGCATCTCTCGAATTCCCTCCGTCTCGAGCGTGCTGGGCTATAGTACCGTTCCCAACTTGCGTTGTTCAATGTCCGCATAATCGACGTACCAGATCGAGCGAACAAAAGTTCTCGCTCTGCTGCCGTAACGTAGCGAATGCGACTGGGCGTGTCGTCCCCCGCCCCAACTTTCAGACGCCCAATCCTTCGACTTGGGCACGAGCGCGCCCTCGTTCACTTGTCCGTGCGAGCAAGAGCGGTGGCGATCTCGCCGGCCACGGTGGCGTTGCGTTCCAAGAGGGCAAGATTGGCGAGCTTCGATCGCCCCGATGTCCGTTTCTCGACCGCGGCCAACAGATACGGCGTTAGGACGGCGCCACGAAGTTGGGTCGATTCGGCGTCGCGTAAAGCGTCTGCCACCGACGCCTCCACCTCATCTCGCGAGAGCGCGGTCGCCGCTGGGGGCGGAACGACCACCAAGAGTGCCTCGCGCCGCCCCAGTCGACGTTGAGCGCGCTCGATTGCGACGACATCGTCGGGAGAATCTGCGGTGGTCGAAACGGGGAGTCCGCTCTCGACGCAGAAGAAGGCGGGAAACTGATCCGTTCGGTATCCGACGACCGGAACGCTGAGTGATTCCAGACGCTCGATCGTAGCCGGGAGGTCGAGGATCGACTTCGCGCCGGCGCACACGACGATGCGCGGAGATCGCGCGAGCTCGATCAGGTCGGCGGATTCGTCGAACGGCGGGGCGCGGTGCACTCCGCCAATTCCTCCGGTGGCGAAGACACGCACGTCGCTCTGGCAGATGAGCGCCAGCGTCGCCGCGACCGTCGTCGCTCCATCCAACTCCTTCGAGACGGCGGTCGCCAGATCGCGGGATGAGAGCTTGCGGACACCGTTTCGCTGGAGAAAACGCTCTAACTCCTCGTCGGTGATGCCGATCGTTGGCTCGCCCCGCACTACGGCAGTCACGGCGGGAACCGCGCCCGCGCCGCGAACTGCGCGCAACATTCGCGTCGCCGCGTCGCGGTTGGCAGGAATCGGAAGCCCCTGCGCCAAGACCGAACTCTCGAGGGCGACCACCGCCCTCCGCTCCCGCAGCGCGTCGGCCACTTCCGCCGTCAGACGGATCATCGGTGACGCGTGGCGTCGACCGCGTCGACCGCGTCGACCGATCGCCTAACGCGGGCGGACCATCGGTCCCTCGTTAGGCGCGAAACCAACGGGCGAGGTCGTGCGAACACGACCGACGGCGGGAGCGGCGCTTGGCCATTGCGCGCCTGACCCGCCGTCTTC
>JADMIO011851866.1_pt1 | contig 29152 bp, 25 predicted proteins | sample 8958161 | NCBI WGS metagenome assembly JADMIO01 (sample SAMN16585339, study PRJNA669376) | soil metagenome | isolation source: Crop rotation soil | place: USA: Cullars Rotation, Alabama | collected 2011 | reverse complement strand
GCCGCGACTTCAAGTCACGTGAATTCCAAGCTTCGGATCCCACTGTGCTGGAAAGACGTGTGGATAAGGGTGCGGGCATGCACACCGCGCTGTGCAGCGAAGATGGCAAATACGTGCTCGACACCTATAGTGGCCCCGGAGTGCCTAAGAATGTGTATGTGCGCAGCACAAGCGGAGGATTCTCAAAAGAACTGCTGAAGGCGCCGAATACACTGGCCGATTTTGACAGGCCGCAAATAAAGGATGTGACCATAATGGCAGCTGATGGGGTGACACCCCTTTATGGCAAGCTGATATTGCCGACACATTTCGACAGCAATAAAAAGTACCCGGTGATCGTGTATCTATACAACGGGCCGAATGTACAGCTAATACACAATTCTTTCCCCGAAAGTGGCAACTTGTGGTATGAGTACATGGCGCAGCATGGCTATGTGGTATTTACAATGGATGGCAGGGGTAGCTCCAATCGTGGGCTGAACTTTGAGCAGGCAACTTTCCGCCACCTGGGCGATGCGGAAATGGCAGACCAGCTAAAGGGTGTAGACTTCCTGAAATCCCTTCGTTATGTTGACGCAGACCGCATGGGCATACATGGCTGGAGCTACGGGGGCTTTATGACAACATCCATCATGCTGAAACATCCCGGAGTATTTAAAGTGGCAGTAGCCGGTGGGCCGGTGATGGACTGGAAAATGTATGAAGTGATGTATACTGAGCGGTATATGGATACGCCCGGTGACAACCCTGAGGGCTACGAAAATGCCAACCTGCTGGATAAAGTAAAGAATTTGCAGGGCAAGCTGCTGCTGATACACGGCACTAACGATAACACGGTAGTATGGCAGCATAGTATAGACTTCCTGAAGAAAAGCGTGGACGAGGGTGTGCAGGTAGATTACTTCGTATATCCCGGTTATGAACACAATGTGCGCGGTAAAGACAGGGCCCACCTGATGCAGAAGGTGAGCGACTATTTTGATGAGTATTTGAAGAAGTAAAGAGGCGCGCTCCCAATTTTTACAAATTCTAGCTATATTCAGTGCTGTGATATCACGGCGGTTACTATTAGTTTTTGTGCTCTTGCCTGCTTTGTCCTTTGCGGGCAAAACTGATAGCCTGTTAGGTGTAGCAGCCAGGTTGAACGCCCGCGACACAAACCTGCCCAAAGTGTATACACAGATAGCCTGGGCATATTTGGCGACAAATGATTCAGTAAATACGGTTGCGTACTTCAAGAAAAGCATAGCACTGGCTGGCGAGCAGGAATACGATAATGGACTTGTAAATGCCTGGAGCAACTATGGTCTGTATTTTACGCGATACGGAAAGCCTGATTCAGCGGTGGCGTATTTTTTGCTCTGCCTGAAAAAAGCAAAAGAAACGGATAATGCGACGATCGCTTCGAAAGCTTGCCTGAATATAGCCGGTTGCTATCTAAGCAAGGGAGATTATGCATCGGCCATACAATACTACCTGGAGGCCATGCCCTACCTGGAAAAAATGAATGACCAGGTGAAGATCGCGATCAACTACCATTGCCTGGGTATCGCTTATTATGCGCTGAAAAACTATCCCCTGAGCCTGAAGTACTATTTCAAGTCGATGGAGACCGGGCGAAAGATAGGCACGCCCGATACATCGGGATACAACGATAACGGCATAGGCGTGGTGTACAAGGAAATGGGCAAGTACGACTCGGCACGTTATTATCTTGGCATAGCGCACATTGCTGCTGAGCGGCATAGCGATGTGTACCTTATGTCGCACAATCTTTCGAATGAAGGTGAGGTGTATGTGCTGCTGGGGCAAAGTGACAAAGCACTGCCTTACCTGAAAAAAGCACTAGAGCTACAGGCTGCCATGACCGATAAACGTGGCATGGCCGAAACAAGTGCACTCCTCGGCGATGCCTACCTGGTTAACAAAAGCTACAAGGAGGCTGCCCATTATTATGATACAGCCAAGGTCTTGGGAGAGGCAGTGAGCGCAAGGGATGTATTGGCAAGCGCGTGGAAAGGACTATCGGGAGTGTATAAAGGAACGGAGAATGCTGCTGCAGCTCTCGATGCTTATCAGCGATACGCCAATCTGAAAGACACTTTGTACACCGAAGAAAGCAGCCGGCAGATAGCGGAAATGCAAACAAAATACAATACCGAAAAAAAGGAGAAGGAAAATGTGGTGCTGCAAAAGGACAATGCCGAGAAGAACCTGCAGCTTGTGAAGGAGAAAAATCAAAAGTATATCCTTGTGGGGTCATTCGCGTTCCTGGTGGTGCTGTCTGTGATATTTTACAACGACCGGCGGCTGAAACAGAAGAACGTAATCCTAAAGGAGCGGGAGCTCCGCGCCCATGCGGTTTTCCAGGCGCAGGAAGATGAGAAGGGACGCTTGTCGAAAGAACTACATGACGGGGTAGGGGCGTTGCTGTCGCTCATAAAGCTCAACCTGTCGAGCATAGAAACTGATGAGAAAAATGAGAAATTATTGGGCCGGACGAAGGCGCTGGCAAGCGACGTGATAAAAGAAGTGCGCACCATATCTCACGACCTGATGCCGAGCGTACTGGAAAAGTCGGGCCTGAAAGCCGCGCTGGAAGAGTTGATAGATACAGTAAAGGTGATGCGTGGCATGGATGTAACGCTTTCTTATAATGCGCCGGAACGGCTGCCGCGCCAGGTAGAAAGCAACCTTTTCAGGATAGTGCAGGAAGCTATCAATAACATCATAAAGCACGCGAACGCCAGCAATGTACAGGTGAACATAAGCACCAACGGGAAAAGTATAATGGTGCAAGTGAGCGATAACGGAGACGGCTTCGACAAAAACATTTTATCCAAAATAACAGGCAACGGTCTGAATAATATTTATTCGAGGGTGAATGCACTCAGGGGCTCTACGGAGATCACAACAGGCAAAGGGACAGGAACGAAAATACATATAGAAGTGCCACTAAATGACAGCAACTATGCATAGTGTGATAAAGGTTTTTTTGGTAGACGACCATAAAATATTTGTAGAGGGTGTGGCAAACATCCTGGAGCCTGTGGCCGCCATAGAAGTTGTGGGCTGGGCACATAACGGCGCCGATACCCTCGTCGCGCTCAATAACATCGTGGCCGACATTGTAATAACCGACATAGAGATGCCCGGCATGAACGGAATAGAGCTAGCCCGGAACATTAAAGAGCTGCACCCGGAGATAAAAATGATCGGCCTGTCGATGTTCGACAAATCTGAGATCATACATAGCCTGGCCGAGACAGGTGCAGAAGGCTATATGCTAAAAGACATAGAGAAGAAAGATCTGCTGACTGCCATAGAAACGGTGCACAACGGGGAATACTATTATAGCGGTAGCATAGCATCTGTGATGATGAAAGGCTTATCGGCCAATGACCTTCTGACCCGCCGCGAACGCGAGATCATAAAACTGATAACCGACGAGCAGGGCAATAAACAGATTGCTGACAAGCTGTTCATAAGCGAACACACTGTAGAAGCTCACCGCAAGAATATCTTTCGCAAAACGGGGGCAAAAAACATCGTCGGCCTCATCAAATATGCATACGAGAATAAGCTCGTGTAGTGTCGCCCATCATAGAAAATACCGGCAAGCAGGGATTGTAACCACATAACGGAAGAAGGACATTTGAGTATTGTTATACCGTGTAAAACTTCAATGTTATGAAAGGAAAAATTCTACAAATTGTTGCGCTCATGGCGAGTGTATTGTTGACCAATGTGAATGGCGCCCGGGCCCAATGGAATGCCGTGGGGCCTGCTACAGGACCGGGATTTAGCGTGTTTTGCCTCAGGTCGTTTGGCGGTAACCTGTATGCAGGCGGCGGCACCGGCATGTCGAAATGGGACGGCACATCGTGGACATCGATGGGCAGGGTGGCGCCAACTACCCCGTTGGGAATGGGGAGTATAGGTGTAAACTGTATGGTGGACTATAATGGCAGCCTGTATGTGGGTGGCGACATAGACTCCATGGGCGGCGTGTATGTAGACCATACCATTGGTGTGGCAAAATGGAATGGGACTACCTGGGAGAAAGTAGGCGCAAGCGCACCCGACCTCGGCGGCGTGACTACGCTCGTTGTATATCATGGCGACCTGTATGCAAGTGGCAACAACGGCGTAAACAAATGGGACGGAACGACGTGGACCAGCGTAGGCACCGTGGATGGCCCTGCAAACGTGGTGCTTGCGGTGTATCACGACGAGCTCTATGCCGCCAGCAGCTTTAGTCATATCGGGTCGGCAACCATGACTACAGGCAAAGGTTTCGCGAAATGGAACGGCACTTCCTGGACGGCGCTTACGGGTTTCTATGATACTCTTTCTGCATTGCCAAATATTAATATAGCAAAGGCATCGGCCATGATGGTGTTTAAAGACGAGCTATATGTGATAGGAGCCCTCGACTGGGCTGGAGCTACCTTCACGAGGGGAGTGGCGCGTTGGAACGGAACGACATGGAATCCTACAAACGGCGGCATCAAAGGCAATGGCACGCTGGTGTCTAACTGCATGAGCAAGGATAGCAACTACTTGTACGTAGTAGGGCCGATCCAAAGAGTGAATACAGCTAACGACTCTGTATTTCTATCAGCTTACTGGGATGGCACAAGCTGGCACCATATGTTTGGCGGTACCGCACCTTATGCCAGCTTCTTTGCGACAGAAAATTTTAATGGTACAATTTACAGTGCATACACTACCCTGGCAAAATGGGATGGGGCGACAGCTGCCGGTGTACCCGGCATTGAAAGTGCAATTGGAGTTGGGGTGTATCCTAATCCGGCCAGGGGCATTGTTCATGTTTCATTTGGCAGCGGCCGGTCAAAGCTCATTTCTGTAAGCACTGTGGCCGGTGTTTCTGTTTACACAAAAGAAGTAAACAACGCTGAAACAGGGATGGCGATAGACCTGGGCAATATGCCTGCAGGGCTCTATTTTGTAACGGTGAATGACGGAAACACCGTAGAAACACGAAAAGTGATGATAGAAAGGTAATGCCGAAAATATGCCACGGATAAGCAGGGACTACTTAGCTCCCTGCTTTTTTAATTCAGCAAATGGGATCGGCACAGAAATGCCATCAGGCGGATTCTCAGAGTTGTTGTGAATGTCCTTCGTAACGATCAGGTTGCCCTTTTCCAGGTAGTTGTCTTTGCCATAGATGCGCAGCACCATTTTGCCAAGGTCTGTCGCCTTTTGGTTTTTCACATCCTGGGATGCATTGTAAAAAGTGGCGTCGCCAATGATCACATTCATCTGCGAATAGTTGTCTTCTACCTTTATTTTTAAAGCTTGCCACGTGGGGAAGATGTTTACGAGGCTATCCTGCACAATGCGTGTTTTGCCCTCGCTATCGTTCATGTCCTTGCACGACGATATTGCAATAACTGCACCAACGGTAAAAAATGTCAATAATTTTTTCATGGCAATCCTTGTTTTGTTTTAAGTTACTTTATCCCCAGTACATCCTTCATCAGAAATACGCCCTGGCGTCCCTGGATAAACTCTGCAGCAAGCACAGCACCCAGCGCGAAGCCATCGCGATTATGTGCGGTATGAACGATCTCGATATCGTCGATGGGCGAGCGGTAGGTGACTTTATGTGTGCCAGGTACATTGTTTACCCGGTGTGCGAATATAGGTACAGCGTCGATCTCATTCGCATCGTTAAGTGCCCACCGCTTTTTGCCGTTCAGGTTTTGAATGATCTGCTCCGCTATGGTTATAGCTGTGCCGCTGGGGGCATCTTTCTTTTGTGTGTGGTGCGTTTCCTCTACGGATACACGGTATGCTGGTTGGTTGTCCATAAGCGCTGCCAGTAGCTTATTGACCTCAAAAAAAATGTTGACTCCTACGCTGAAATTGGATGCATGAAGGAATGCTGCTTTGTATTCTTTTGCCGCGTCACGTGCTTCCTGCAAGTGCTGGTTCCAGCCTGTAGTGCCGCACACCACATCCACGCCCGACGATAAGCACTTCAATACATTCTGGCGTGCAGACTCCGGCCGCGTGAATTCGATGGCGACATCCACTTTTTTTGAGCGCAGGTCGTCCATCTCATCTATGTTGGCCGATGTGATGCGTAGTACTATGCTATGCCCCCGGCGCATGGCTATTTGCTCTATGGCGTGTCCCATTTTGCCATAACCTATCAGTGCAATATTCATTCAGGCAACGAGTTTAGTGTTTTCAATGGTAAGGTTAAAGGTCATGATTTTTTTGGATATTCTGAGCGGCTATCCAACCGCTGCTCCAGGCATGTTGAAAATTATATCCACCGGTTATGCCATCTACATCCAAGATCTCTCCGGCAAAGAAAATGCCGGGGGCTTTCCTGCTTTCCATGGTCTGTGGGTCTACTTCTGATATCGTAACACCTCCACAAGTCACAAATTCCTCTTTAAACGTAGTTTTGCCCTTTACGTGATAGACGTCTCTCAGCAATCGCTCAATAAGTTTATTCTGGACGGTTGCCGGGAGGTCTCCCCATCTCGTTTCCTCTGACACGCCCGATTGCTGCACCAGAAATTCCCAAAGCCTGCGTGGCAGATCGAATGGGTTTTTATTCTGAACAAGCTGCTTGCCTTGCTGGGTGCGCATGGCAGTCATTGTCTCGCGAGCGTCGTCCTCTTTCGTATCTCCCAGCCAGTTGATACTCGCATTAAAATCATAGTTGCGGTCTGCAAGCTCGCGCGCTGCCACGGCCGATGTTTTCAGCACTGCCGGCCCGCTTAGGCCCCAATGGGTGATGAGTAGTGCGCCTGATTGACTGATTTTAGTGCCGGCAATTTTTACGGTTGCTATTGGTACACTTACACCCATCAACGAGGTGATCGGGTTTCCGGGAATGTTAAAAGTAAAGAGCGACGGCACAGGCTCTTGGATGGTATGGCCCAGCCTGCGTAGCCAGTTATATTGTTCGGTTTTAGGGAATCCCCCGCAGGCTATAAGCACCTTATCTGCCCTGTAAACGGACGTGTCTGAAAATGACAGTAGCCATCCATCTAGCGATTCGTCTATCGAAACGAGCGATTTATGATAAAATACCTGTACCCGGTTGTGCATCATTTGCTGCCATATGCAATCAATGACCGTTTGCGATTCATCAGTATTGGGGAACATGCGGCCGTCGGGCTCGGTTTTCAATTGCACTCCCCGGCTTTGGAACCATCCTATCGTTTGCTCAGGGCTGAATTGATACAGTGATTTTTTTAAAAGCGCCTTGCCTCGTGGATACCTGGTGGTCAACTCCGGGATATCGAAGCACTCATGAGTCACATTACACCTTCCGCCGCCAGATACTTTGACTTTCTGCAGCGCTTTGCCGGTTTTTTCAAAAACAACCACTTCCTGCCCGGCGCGGTGTAGAATATTGGCTGCTGCAAAGCACCCTGCCGCACCTGCACCTATTATCGCTATTTTCATAATTCTGCCAATACCGGTTTCCGGCTTAAAGGTAGTTGCTCCCCTGTAAATAATTGGAGATTTGAGGCCTAACCAGTAAAAAATACAAGTAGAGAGCTGAATAATACAAGCGCGCCAGCACATTGCACTATACCTTTGCTACGTGGTACAAAAAGTAAAAAATACAATTCCCGTTTACGATATCTGCTCGCTCGATGCGCAGAATCATATGCAGGATGAGATCATTGCCGAACCATTTGGTAGTTACCTTCGGGAGCATCCTAATCTCCATTTTCCCCACAGGCACTCTTTTTATCATATTGTATTATTTACAGCGGGTGGAGGTTTTCACACAGTCGATTTCCAGCGTTTCCCTGTGAGGAAGGGGCAAGTTTATTTTATGATACCCGGGCAAGTGCATAGCTGGAGCTTTGAAGGGGATGTTGATGGCTACGTTATCAATTTTTCAGAAAACCTATTCAAGTCGTTCCTGCAGCGCGATCAGTACCTGGAGCAGTTCTCTTTTTTAAGAGGTGTAGCAAAAGACAGTGTTCTGCAACTGTCAAAAAAGACATTTGACTCGAGTCTCACGGCAGTGAAACAAATCGAAACTGAAGTGGGAGCAAAACAAACCTTCGGGCTTGATATGGTGCGGTCATTGTTGTTATCATTGCTCATAACCATAGCTCGCGACAGTGCAGGCGACGGCCAGGGGGCGGTGCCACAACAGCGACAATTGGTACTGTATAACTTTCGCAAACTTGTGGATCAATATTTTGCGGAAAAACGATTGCCGCGAGACTATGCAGAAATGCTTTACGTCACTCCCAATCATCTGAATGCTCTCTGCAACGATCTGCTGGGAAAGCCAGCTGGCGAGGTAATCCGCGACCGGATACTACTGGAGGTAAAGCGGTTGCTGATCAATGCAGAGATAACAATTTCGGAGATCGCATACAAACTAAACTTTTCAGACAGCGCACATCTTTCGAAGTTCTTTAAAAAACATACTGGTGTAACGCCCGAAGAATTCAGGAAATCTTCGCTGGCCCCGGTAAAAAAATAAAATGTATGACAAGCGAAATGACGAACAAACGTCCCGGACTTTTATGGAGTGTATTGGCAAACAGATGTCCACATTGCAGGCAGGGGAAACTATTTTCTGACCCTAATCCATATGACTTGAAAAATACCATGAAAATGCCGGAACATTGCCCGGTATGTGGTCAGCTATATGAATTGCAAACGGGATTTTACTATGGCACTGGCTACGTGAGCTATTTCGTGTCACTGGTCATTATCATTGCCAGCTTTGTAGCGTGGTTCTTTACTATTGGCTTTTCGCTGAATGACAACCGGATTTATTGGTGGCTGGGCGTTATGTCGGCACTACTCATAGTGCTACAACCGGTCTTGCAACGGCTCTGCCGGTCAATATGGATCGCATTCTTCGTCCGTTACGACCCAGATGTGAAAACGGGCAGCAAGTAAATGCCTTAGCCCTTTATTTGGGCTTCCACCACTGCCAGTGCTATCATATTGACGATCTGCCGTACGGAGCTTCCCAGCTGCAATACGTATACCGACTTCCTCAAACCAAGAAGGATAGGCCCGACTGCTTCCGCTCCTCCTACCTCCTGCAAAAGGTGATATGCAATATTACCTGCTGCCAGGTTAGGGAATATAAGTACGTTGGGTGATTCGTTTACAAGGTCTGAGAACGGATAGTTTTCCTTTAGCAGGTCCTTGTTGAATGCCACGCCCACCTGCACTTCGCCATCGATGATAAGGTCTGGCCGCATTGTTTTAATGCGGGCAACTGCATTCCTTACTTTTTCTGCTTCCGGTGATGGGCTGCTGCCAAAGTTAGAGTAGGAGAGCATGGCGATCCGTGGCTTGATGTTAAACCGGTTGATCACATCTGCGGTGAGCAAGGTGATGTCGATCAGCTCATCCTCCGTTGGGAAAAAGTTGAGCGTGGTGTCTGCAAAAAACAGTGGCCCTTTCTTGGTAAGCATGATGTACATGCCCGCCACGCGGTTCACCCCTTCCTGCATGCCGATTATTTCCAATGCTGGTCGTATCGTGTCGGGGTATTTCCTTGTCAGGCCCGATATCATTGCGTCTGCATCTCCACAGTTCACCATCATGCAGCCGTAAGAAACCCGCTCTTTCATGGCCTTCCTGGCTTCATACAGGTTGTACCCCCGGCGCTGGCGCTTCTCGAAGAACATATCACCAAATTCGCAACGGCGCTTTTCCCATTTTTCGCTCTTGGGGTCAATGATCTCTACATCACCAAGGTCCAGGTTGTTGTTGGCGATCATCGACCTGATCTTCTCTTCGTTGCCGAGTAGTATCGGTATGGCGATGCCATCGTCCTTAGCTATCTGCGCCGCCTTAAGTATCTTAATGTTCTCTGCTTCGGCAAAAACCACGCGCTTGGGGTCCTGCTTGGCACGGTTGGTAATATTTCTGAGGATCATTTCGCCTGAACCAAGGCGATTGTCCAGTTGCGTTTCGTAAGCGGCCCAGTCTGTAATTGGTTTTTTTGCCACACCACTATCCATAGCAGCCCTCGCTACGGCCATTGATACGCGTACCAGCAAGCGCGGGTCCATTGGCTTAGGAATGATGTATGTCGGGCCAAATTTCAGGGTCACATTGTTATAAGCAACGTTGACAATGTCTGGGACCGGTTCTTTAGCCAGTGCTGCCAGTGCTTTCACAGCGGCCAGTTTCATTTCTTCGTTTATACTGCCAGCACGCACATCGAGCGCTCCGCGGAATATATAAGGAAAGCCAAGCACATTATTTACCTGGTTGGGGTAGTCACTCCTGCCGGTGGCCATCACTACGTCGGGGCGGGCTGCAATAGCATCGTCGTATGAAATCTCGGGATCCGGATTGGCCAGGGCGAAAACGACGGGCTTTTTCGCCATGCTCTTCACCATATCCTGGCTTACTATGTTGCCCTTGCTCAGCCCGATGAAAACGTCTGACTCCTTCATCGCTTCCTGCAGGCTCATAGCCTTTGCTTCCTGGGCAAATTGTTGTTTGTATATGTCCAGGTCGCTACGGTCCTTAGTAATCAGTCCCTTACTGTCGAACATGTACATGTTCTTCACATTCGCTCCTAGCGCCAGGTAAATTTTGCAGCACGAAATGGCCGAAGCTCCGGCCCCGCTGATCACTATTTTTACATCCCCTATTTTTTTACCTACTATCTCCAGCGCATTCAGGAGTGCGGCGCCCGAGATGATCGCTGTGCCATGCTGGTCATCGTGCATAATGGGGATGCTCAGCTCCTTTTTCAGCCTTGTTTCTATCTCAAAGCACTCCGGCGCTTTTATATCTTCCAGGTTAATGCCGCCGAAGGTAGGTTCCAGTGCCTTTACCACGTTCACAAATTCATCTATGCCCCGGGCGTTCAGCTCTATGTCAAAAACATCAATGTCGGCATATATTTTAAAAAGCAGACCCTTCCCCTCCATTACGGGTTTTGAGGCTTCAGGTCCTATGTCGCCCAATCCCAGTACTGCTGTTCCATTGCTGATAACGGCTACCAGGTTGCCTTTGGTCGTATATTTATAAACGTCATCCGGGTTGTTGTGAATTTCCATGCAGGGCACTGCGACGCCGGGGGAGTAGGCCAGTGCCAGGTCGCGCTGCGTCTTGGTTTCCTTAGTTGGTATTATCTCTATTTTTCCCGGTCTTCCTTTTTCATGATACTCTAGTGCGTCTTCCTTCCTGATCAGTTGGGCCATTGTGCTCGATTGAGAACCCTAAGGTACAAATTAGGCCAAGAAACCGGCACGCAAATTGCCTGTACTTATGTTAATGAGCACCGTTGCATGCGATATTTTTTTCGTGGGAGGAGTGGTTGTGTGGCGGGAAATAGGTGCTCTGAAGTAGGTATAAAAGCGGCTGTAGCAGCGCAAATCCGGTAACAAAAATTAATGCAAAGATAATTTTGTATAACTAAATAAATTATATACTATTTGCATACGGCCGGATTGAATAAATTGATTTGAAATGATTAATTTTGGCCGCTTAATTTCCTTCAGCTAGTGGTGTTTTCATTTGGCTAAGTATCGTTTTCTACTTAGCTAATTGTTTCATTTAGTTCAGGACAATTAGAAATTGAAAAACAAAAAATCAGATATGAAAAAAAGTGTTTATCTATCAAGTTTGCTGGCTAGCTGCTTAATGATACTGTCTGTGGCAGCGTATGCAACTCCACCTGTTATCTCTGTGAACCCTACGAATACAACGGTATGTACCGGGAGCACCGCCAAATTTTATGTAACGGCAGGCGACACCACTACTGGTGCAACTCCGCTTGTATACCGGTGGCAGGTGTCTACCGACGGCAGCACGTGGTCTGATATCACTGACACTCCTCCTTATAGTAATTCCAGCACAGATACCCTTAGCGTGTCCGCAGCTATGGCCCTGAGCGGTTACTGGTATCGCGCTATCGATAGTAACAACGACGGCATGGATACTTCCCTGGCTGCCCGCCTGATGGTGGACACAGCCTATGCGGGAACAATTACCGGTCCCGGCGCTGTATGTTCAGGTAGCACGGTGACGCTGACTGACGCAGTAACCGGTGGAGTTTGGACACATCTGAATCACATCACAGACTCACTGCACCCCGCTAGCGGTGTTTTGATCGCATACACCTTCGGATTTGATACGGTAACGTACGTTGTGACAAATACATGCGGCGCGTCTACTGCAACATTGCCAGTAAGGATAGACACGGTAGCGCCCTTCATGCCTATTGAGGGCCCAACAAGCACATGTATAGGACATACAATCGACCTTACTGATGCAAATACACTCGGTACCGGCACATGGAGCCTGGGCGGTACAACAGTGGCCACTATCTCGGCCACCGGTGCGCTTACTGGTTTGTCGGGCGGGTTAGAGACCGTTACTTACACTTTTACTAATGGATGCGGCACCATAACTGCAACAATGAATGTGACGGTAGATGCACCATTGGCTGTTTTCCCAATTACCGGACCGGATACTGTTTGTGCCGGCTCATGGATACACCTATTTGTTGGTGTTGGTCCCGGCGTATGGCTTAGCAGTTCGCCGGCAGCTGTGGTTGATGGTTCTGGCAATGTTACCGGTGTGTCTTCTGGCACTGCAGTTATTTCCTATATACGTTCTAATGCCTGCGGCAGCGTCATTTCTACCGATACGATCACGGTGTTGGGCGCCGCTGGTCCTATTGTAGGCATCGATAGCGTGGGCACCAGTGCTTCGCGCCTGCTGACCGATGCCGTACCTGGCGGCACATGGAGCGTATCGCCTACATCTGTTGCTACGATAGGCGCCGACGGTACTATACATGGAGTGAGCCCGGGAACTGCTGTTGTGACATATTCACTTACGACCGCTTGTGGCTCATCGACCTCTACATTAGTAATGCATGTAGGATTTCCTCCGCCAGCTGGTTTGATCTTCGGACCAGATACAGTGTGTATTGGTCACACAATTACATTGCATGACACAGCATATGTCGGTGGTGTATGGAGTTCTATAACCGATACGATAGCGAGCGTTGACCCTTCCTCGGGGTTAGTTACCGGCATAGCCCAAGGCTTCTGCATCGTCACTTATACCGCTCATAACGCTTTCGGTACAAACTTCACTACTCACACAGTATGGGTTGTGCCAACTCCACATATCAGGTTATTTGCAAATGACACTGTTTCGCTGGGCGTAAGCGTTCCTATCACTATCTACCCATCTGGCGGTACCTTTACAGTAAGCAATTCTTTCCTCGGCACAATACCTGCGACCACATTAGGTTCTGATTCTTCGGGTGGGTTTGTAGTCGGATATTACATTCCGGCGCACGTAGGAACCAACACCGTAACCTATTCGGTTATCACATCATGCGGTACCACCGATACTTCTTTCCATATCACAGTTCTTCCCCCAATACGTGTAGGGCAAACAAGCGGAACTGCTTCTACGCTTAGTGTTTATCCTAACCCAAACACGGGCGCATTCGTTCTGAATCTTATTTCAGGTAAGAGCGAGAATGCGAACGTGGTGATCACTAACGTTGTAGGAGAAAAAGTAAAGGAGGAAGTTATCACTACAAACCAGGCTACCGAGATATCTCTGGATCAGCCAGCTGGCGTTTACTTTATCTCCGTTAATACGGCAGAAGGGAAGTACACAGCTAAAGTGACTATTGCGAACTAAGCTTGAAAAACCTGGATATTTGAAGGAGCCGGCAACGCCGGCTCCTTTCTTTTTTCGGCATCAATGTTAATTAAGGCGAATCCGTCCGTGCAATTACGTTATTAATTTTATTTTTGCATCGCTAATTAAAAAACACACAATATGAGTTTTATCACAGAGATCGTAGCACGGCAGATCCTTGACAGCCGCGGAAACCCTACAGTAGAAGTAGATGTACACACAAGCGACGGCGTAATGGGCCGGGCGGCAGTGCCCAGTGGCGCCAGCACCGGTAAACATGAAGCAGTAGAGCTGAGAGACGGAGACAAAAAGAAATATCTGGGTAAAGGTGTACTGAAAGCAGTAAGCAATGTAAACGACATCATTGCCGAAGACCTGTATGGGTGGGACGTGACTGACCAGCGCGGCCTGGATAAAGCGATGATAGATATAGATGGTACCCCAAACAAAAGCAAGTTGGGCGCTAACGCTATACTGGCGGTGAGCATGGCCGCAGCTAAGGCAGCAGCACAAACATCCGGCCTTTCGCTTTACCGCTATGTGGGTGGTGCGAATGCGATGACACTGCCGGTGCCAATGATGAATATACTCAACGGCGGAGCGCATGCCGACAACAAAATAGATTTCCAGGAATTTATGGTGATGCCTACAGGCGCTACATCATTCAGCGAAGGACTTCGCTGGGGGGTGGAGATATTTCACGCCCTGAAAACAGTGCTCAAAGAAAAAGGATACAGCACCAATGTAGGCGATGAGGGTGGTTTTGCTCCAAATATTCAAAGCAATGAAGAAGCGATAGAAACAGTGCTGAAGGCAATAGAAAAAGCCGGCTACAAACCAGGCCTGCAAGTAGGAATCGCTATGGATGCAGCCAACAGTGAATTGTGGAATGACAAGGATAAAAAATACCATTTCCACAAAAGCGATGGCAAGAAGATGAGCAGTGATGAGCTGGTAGAATACTGGGTGAAATGGTGTAAAAAGTACCCGATAGTAAGCATAGAAGACGGCATGGCAGAAGACGACTGGAAAGGCTGGAAAAAGCTTACTGAAGCCCTCGGTGATAAAGTACAATTGGTGGGCGACGACCTGTTTGTGACCAATGTGACACGCCTGGAGCGCGGCATAAAAGAAACTATCGCTAACGGTCTTCTGGTAAAAGTGAACCAGATAGGCACACTCAGCGAGACCATCGATGCAGTAACAATGGCGCAACGCGCAGGCTTCAATACCATCATGAGCCACCGCAGCGGAGAGACTGAGGACAATACCATCGCAGACCTGGCAGTTGCGCTTAATTGCGGCCAGATCAAAACTGGCTCGGCCAGCCGTAGCGACCGTATGGCCAAATACAACCAACTGCTGAGGATAGAGGGAGAACTGGGTACCAATGCTTACTACCCTGGCAAGGCGCTGAAGTTTGGTAAATAGCGTGAACGGGTTGATATGTGGAAAAGTCGTTTGTTTACAACAGAGGTATTTTAACTAATTTTCAGCTATGAAAAAGGTTTTCTCGATACTGACGAACAAGTACCTTGTAACTGCCGTGGCATTTGTGGTGTGGGTGGTTTACTTCGATCAGAATGATTGGGTATCAATGCAGCAGCATCAGAAGGAGCTCAACGGAATCAAAGATAACATTGCATACCTGAACGGTGAAATAAACCGCATGAATGCCGAGAAGAACGATTTGGTAACCAATCCGAAAAAACTAGAGCAGTACGCCCGCGAAAATTACAGGATGAAGCACGACGGCGAAGATGTATATGTGATCGACAACGGCTCGAATGCTCAATAGAGCGACAATATTTGATATTTGAACAGCCACCCATTTAGGGTGGCTGTTCTGTTTTTAGCCTGGCAGAATAAGATTTTGCTATGCGGGGATAAAAAGAAAGTGATCGTTGCCTGCGGACGAAAAACACTAACACTATCGCCTTTGAGAGATTAATCTCTACTTTTGAATAGAAATGATGACCATCATCGCAGGCACTAACCGTCCCGACAGCATGACGCTGAAAACAGCAAATTTGTATTACAAACTGTTGCGCGAGCGGGAACATGATGTGCACCTGCTCTCGCTGGAGAATAAGCAGGTATGGGAGCGTGGCCCTGCAATGCTTTCCCTCGAAAAGCAATACCTCATACCGGCACAAAAATTCGTTCTGATAATGCCGGAGTATAACGCAAGTTTTCCCGGCATACTAAAAGTGATGATAGACAACAGCGACATCAAAAAATGCTGGTGGTATAAAAAAGCAATGCTTGTGGGCCTGTCCGACGGTCGTGCAGGTAACCTGCGAGGCATAGAGCATATGACGGCCATACTGCATTACATGAAAGTGCATGTACTGTACAATAAGGTGCTTATATCCCGCATCAAAGAGGAAATGAATAATACTGGTGAATTGCTGAAACCAGAAACCGAGAAAGTAATAACGGAACAAATAGATGATTTCATGAGATTTTAAAAAAACAGACAGAATGGGACTAAGATTCATTATTATTTTAAGCATCATAGGATTGGCAGAGTATTACAGCTTTCTCCTTGTTTCCACTTCCATCCGCAATCTACCATCGCCATGGCGCATAACGGTTACGATACTTTATATATTGCTCACGTGCATGTGCTGGGCGGGCTTCATACTATTTCGCCAGATCAACTGGGCGGCCATGCCTCATCTGCTGCGAAATATCTATATCGCCTTCGTCCTTGGGTTTGTCGTCGGTAAGATACTGGTATTACTGATAATGTTGGTCGATGACATCCGGCGCCTGGTTACGTGGCTTATCACGTCGCTGGCATATAGTGGCACTACCGACAAAGGGGGCGGCAACAGCATTGATCGTTCCTTATTCCTCAAACGAGTAGCATTAGTACTTGGCGGTCTGTCCCTGGTGGGATTTACTTACGGTATCCGCAACCGCTACAACTACCGTGTGCGCAAAATAAAACTGAAGCTGGCTTCGCTCCCCGCGGGCTTCAAAGGTCTTCGTGTGGTACAGGTCTCTGACATACACACAGGTAGCTTTGATAATCATGCAGCAGTAGCGCATGGTATCCAGCGGGTGCTGGATCAGAATGCGGATCTTATCTTATTCACAGGTGACCTGGTGAACAATCATGCCGACGAAGTAGATGCAAAATACCAGGAGATATATTCGCGCCTCAAGGCGCCAATGGGCGTCTATTCCACATTGGGTAACCATGACTACGGCGACTACGTGCATTGGCCCTCGCCACAAGCCAAGGTAGACAACCTGGATAAGTTGAAAGGCATTCATGCCTCAATGGGATGGAAACTCATGATGAATGAGCACGTAGTGCTGGAAAGAGGTGGGGATAAAATAGCCCTGATCGGCATAGAGAACTGGAGTGCAAAAGCGAATTTTCCTAAGTACGGCAACATGAAAAAAGCTTATGAAGGCCTGCCCGAAAAAAATATTCCGTTCAAAATTCTGATGTCGCATGATCCATCACATTGGCGTGCCCAGGTGCTGCCGGAGTATTCAGATGTGACGCTTACGCTGAGTGGTCATACTCACGGCATGCAGTTTGGCATTGACAGCAAAATTTTCAAGTGGAGCCCTGTGCAATACATGTACAACGAATGGGCTGGCTTGTACACCCAGGGTGAGCAGAACCTTTATGTGAATCGCGGCTTCGGCTTCCTGGGCTATCCCGGACGCCTGGGTATATTGCCGGAGATCACGGTTTTCGAGTTCGTATAGTATTCCCGGTGCCAAAAAATATTTAGTGTGGAATTATTGGGCCGCAGCGTCTTTATATAAAGATGCAATATGGCCGATATGATGATGCGGCAAAAGGGGCCGCGCAAAGCGCAGCCGCCGCGCATAGACTTTACGCCCATGGTAGACCTGGGCTTCCTGCTCATCACCTTCTTTATGATCAGCACCACGCTGGCGAAGCCAAAGGTCATCGAATTGAGGATGCCGGATCCCACACCAAGTCCCAGTCCCACGGCCTATCCCGAAGAAAGCACAGTTTCCGTTATACTCGCTGCTCATCATAAAGCCGTCCGTTATTTTGGCACATTTACCAATGAAGGCCAGCTGAAGTCCGTGCCACTGGGTGCTTTCAGAGATGTGCTGCTGAAGAAGAAGCAGGAAGTCTCCCAATTGCCAGCATCATTTTCAGCGGAGGCACATAAAAATACATGTGGTACTGAAACCGGGCAGCAACTGCAAGTATGAAGACGTTGTCTACGCTATTGACGAAATGACCATTTGCAATGTTGATCAATACGCATTGACGGACGTAACCAGTGATGAGCAAACCGCCATCGAAAAGATGCGGTAGTTTTTTTCTAAAAATACCTGTGGAATTTTTTCTTTCCTGCTTCTTATTATCAAACGCTATTTTATGGAACCCAATGCACTTTTAAATGCCAGCTACCTTGATATCGTATTTGATCGCCGTAACAAAGCTTATGGCGCATACGAGCTTCGCAAAAACTATGACCGCCGGATACGACGGTCGGCTCTGTTTCTCTTTCTTGGTTTAGCAGTACCCGTATGCTTTGCGTTTACGAACCGGCGTGTGAATGCCGCGGCGCTGTCCCGAGTGGACACTGCAATCATCAATATTGCAGATGTGCGCCCACCGAAGCCACCCATAGAACGGATAGAGCCACCACCAACTCCGTCGGCAGCCCACCACATGAGTACGCACACATTTACACCTCCAGTTATCACACCTAACGACCTCGTTCGCCCCGACGAGTTGCCGCAGACACCTACCGCAAATGCAACATCTGGACTCACAAACACGACAGGAGATTCGCTCGGATACTCTGCTCCTCCATCCACTAGTACCTCTACTATGGCTGTAGCAACTACGCCTCCCGTTGCCGATGCGCCGTTCACATGGGTAGAACAAATGCCTGAATTTTTGGGTAACAAGGATGAGTACATGAAAAACCATACGCATTATCCTGAGGCGGCCATCGCTACGGGCATCCAGGGCAGGGTAGTGATAAGTTTTGTGGTAAATGAGGACGGCTCCGTAGGCGACGCAAAAGTAGTGCGCGGAATAGGTGGAGGCTGTGATGAAGAAGCCCTGCGCATGGTAGCGGGCATGCCCAAATGGAAACCAGCCAGGCACAATGGCGTGCCGGTAAAAGTGTTCTTCGTGCTACCGGTAAAATTCGAGCTTGAATAAACTGCTGGCTGTGTCATAGATAAAGGCTGCAAATATGTCTTTCTTATTAAGTTAGCTTTAAATTACTTAGGTTTGCAGGCTCAAAATGAACACATGCAGCAATCCGTATTAGAGCTAATGCAGCAGATGGGTCACGAGCAGGTAGTATTCTGCAATGACCCTCATACCGGCCTCAACGCCATCATCGCTATCCACAATACTACACTCGGCCCTTCACTTGGCGGTACCCGTTTGTGGAACTACAACAGCCACGATGAAGCAATTATAGACGCCCTTCGTCTGAGCCGCGGTATGACCTACAAATCTGCCATTAGCGGATTGAACCTGGGTGGTGGTAAGGCTGTACTAATAGGAGATGCCGCAAACCTGAAATCTGAAGCTTACTGGCGTACCTATGGAAAGTTTGTAAATAGCCTCAATGGCAAATACATAACGGCTGAAGATGTAAATACTTCGGCCGGCGACATGGAGTACATCGGTATGGAGACCAAGTTTGTTACTGGCAAGCCGGACTACATGGGCGGCAGCGGCGATCCTTCTCCACTTACAGCTTACGGCGTATATGTAGGCATGAAAGCAGCGGCAAAGAAGGCCTGGGGCAATGACAGCCTTACTGGTAAAAAAGTACTGGTACAAGGGGCTGGCAATGTAGGCCAGTACCTCATGGGCCACCTGGTAGAGGAGGATGCAAAAGTGTATATCTGTGACATCAACGAGGCCAAGATCAAACAGGCCAAACAGAAATATCCAAAGGTTGAAGTAGTAGATAACGCAACGATCTTCGACCTGGAAATGGACATTTATGCGCCTTGCGCGCTCGGTGCTACGGTGAACACCGCAAGCATCAACAAAATGAAGTGCGCGGTAATAGCTGGCGCTGCCAATAACCAGCTGGAAGATGAAGACGTACACGGCCCGATGCTGGTAGAAAAGGGCATCATCTATGTTCCCGACTTCCTTATCAATGCTGGTGGTATCATCAACATCAGTATCGAGATCGATGGCTACAATAAGGAGCGCGCTTACAATACGGTTGGCCGTATCTATAAGCGTACGCTCGATATTTTTGAGCTTGCCGAAAAAGAAAAGATACATGCACAACTAGCCGCTATGCGCGTGGCAGAGAAGCGAATCAAGGACATTGCTACGCTTAGCGTAGGGATATAATTACCTTTAAAATCAAAAGCCGCAAAGAACTGGATAAAGCAGGTCTTTGCGGCTTTGTTTATAACGTTAGCTACGCTACATATATTGCCCGGTATAGCTTTCCTTTACCTTCTTCAGGCCCTCAGGCACACCTTCGTATAGCAGGTATCCACCGCCAATGCCACCTTCTGGCCCCAGGTCTATCACCCAGTCGGCGCTCTTTATCACATCGGTATTGTGCTCTATCACTATTATAGAGTGGCCTTGTTCTATCAGTGCATCAAACGAGGCAAGCAGCTTTTTTATGTCGTGTACATGCAGGCCGGTTGTCGGCTCATCGAAGATGAACAGCACCTTTTCCTTTGTTTTTCCTTTCCCAAGGAACGATGCCAGTTTCACACGCTGTGCCTCACCGCCGCTTAGCGTATCGCTGCTCTGGCCTAGCTTTATATAGCCAAGGCCCACATCGCTCAGCGGCTGCAGCGCTGCAGCCAGCTTCTTTTCATCTGCAAAAAACACTATGGCTTCATCCACGCTCATCTCCAGCACATCATATACGCTCTTTGAGCGGTAAGTCACTTCCAACACTTCATCCTTAAATCGCTTGCCTTTGCACACCTCGCACAGCAGGTGCACGTCGGCCAGGAACTGCATTTCTACTATCACTTCTCCCTCGCCCTTGCAGGTATCGCAACGGCCACCGTCGGTATTGAACGAAAAGTGTTTTTCCGCAAATCCTCGCATTTTTGCCAGTGGTTGTTTTGCGTACAGCTTCCTTATTTCGTCATAGGCCTTAATGTAAGTCACCGGGTTACTGCGCGATGATTTGCCTATCGGGTTCTGGTCTATCTGCTCCACATGCGCTATGCTTTTCAGGTCGCCAGATAAGCTTTTGTGTATCCCCGGCCTGTCTGCTCCCTCGCCATAGTGCTTCTGTAGCGCGGGGTACAGCGTTTGCTTCACCAGTGTTGTCTTTCCGCTACCACTCACGCCTGTTACCACGCACATCACGTTCAGCGGGAATTCCACAGATACATTCTTCAGATTGTTTTGCTTGCAGCCCTCTATTCTTATTTTGGCATGTGGTTTCCTGCGTACAGCAGGCGGCTCTATTTTTAGCGTTCCGCCCAGGTATTTACCTGTGAGGCTCGCTTTATTTTTTATCAGCTCATCAAATGTGCCGGTGGCAACGACTTCACCACCAAGGTGGCTCGCCAGCGGCCCCATGTCTATTATGTAGTCGGCCTCGCGCATCATCATGTCGTCGTGTTCTACCACTACCACAGTATTGCCCAGGTCGCGGAGGGACTTTAATACATTTATCAGTCGGGCAGTGTCCCTGCTGTGGAGTCCTATGCTGGGCTCGTCGAGTATGTAGAGAGAGTCCGTCAGGTTGCTGCCCAGGAATTTTGTGAGCTGTATGCGTTGGCTCTCCCCGCCCGAGAGCGTGTTAGCAAGTCGCCCCAATGACAGGTAGCTAAGCCCCACATCCAGCAGTGTTTTCATCCGCTGGTTTATTTCTATCAGTATTCGCTTGGCTACGGATTGGTCGTGTTCACTGAGCTGCAGGTCCTTGAGCCATGCGTATAGCTCGTCGGCCGGGCGAAACATAAGGTCGGCAATCGTGGCATCGGCCACTCGCACATACAACGCCTCCTTGCGCAGTCGTGATCCCTTGCATGCAGGGCATACCGTGCGGCCCCTGTACCTTGCCTGCATCACGCGGTATTGCACCTTATAAAGGTTTTGCTCTACCATGGCAAAGAAATCGCGGATGCCGCTTACTTTGTCATTCCCTTCCCACAGCATTTTATATTCCGCATCGCTCAAGTCGGCGATCGCCTTATGGATCGGGAAGTTGAATCGTGCGGCTGATCGTATGAACGACGCCTGCCATTCGCTCATTTTATCTCCCCTCCAGCAGGCTACAGCTCCTTCGTACACGCTTAGGCGCGCATCGGGTATCACCAGCGCCTCATCTATCCCCAGCACCTGGCCAAATCCTTCGCACACCGGACATGCGCCGTATGGATTATTGAATGAAAAAAGGTTTGGCGTAGGCTCATCAAAAATGATCCCATCTGCCTCGAAGCGGTTGTTGAATGTGTGCGTTTCCTTTCCGTCTACTTCCACCAGGCACTCTCCATCACTTTCGTAGAATGCTGTCTGAATACTATCGGCCAGTCGGTGCAGGTCGTCCTCGTCAAACTCGTTTTTGACCACTATACGGTCTATCAGCAGGTTGGCTTTTGCTTTGCCAGGTTTTACGGTGCCAGCCAGTACATCTTCTATCCTTATCGGCTTCTCATCTACTGAAGGTACGTAGATGCGGCTGAAGCCTTTTTGCATGAGTATGTTCAGTTCCTCTTCGAGAGTGCGCTTAAATCGCAATACCAGCGGCACTATAAATTGCACCCTCGCCCCAACAGGTAGCTGCTTCACAAATTCTACCACATCTGTTACGGTATCTTTCTTCACTTCCCGACCGCTCACGGGAGAGTAGGTCTTGCCCACACGCGCAAATAGCAGGCGCAGGTAATCATATATCTCCGTCATGCTGCCCACGGTGCTGCGTGGAGTGCGGGTAGTTACTTTTTGCTCTATGGCTATCGCCGGACATATGCCATGTATATAATCCACATCGGGTTTATCCATGCGCATCAGGAACTGGCGTGCATAGGCGCTCAGACTTTCGGCGTACCTCCGCTGGCCCTCAGCAAACAGCGTATCCATCGTTAGCGATGATTTGCCACTGCCGCTTACTCCCGTCACCACTACCAGTTTATTCCGGGGTATCGCCACGTCCACATTTTTCAGGTTGTGCATGCGTGCGCCCTTTATGAATATGGCGTCGCCGGTATTTGAATCAGGGAGGGTGTTTGAATGGTGCTCCACTTCCGGAGCCGATATACCTTCTATATGTTTCGCTACCTTTGGGGTAGCTGTGATTTCCTTTACTTTAGTTTTCTTACTGGGTGCTTTCTTTTCTGCCATAAATACTCCGTATGCGAATTTACGCCTATTAGCCGACAAGCCGTTTTGCCAAGCTCAAGGTTTTATCTATTGAGGCATTGCCACAACTGCGTCATCATATTTCGATGGATATCGAAATAATATTACCTTTGTGGTCATGAACCAGGGATTAGATCTCAGGAAGATTGAGAAGATTTCCAAGGCTTTAGGCGATCCATACCGCCTTAAGATCATGCAGGCGATCAATAAGCAGCACGACTGGATGCAGTGTGGCTGTATAGTGGAAATGCTTGACCTGGCGCAGTCTACAATATCCCACCACGTAAAGCAGCTCATTGATGCAGAGCTACTTATAGTAGAAAAAGATGGGAGAAATATTAAGTATATGGTGAATAAAGAAGTATTCAATTCCTACATCAGCTTTTTAAATCCCTTCATAAGGTAAAACGATCACAATAATGCATCGATAGTTGTCGAACTATCAATTTATATCGTACTTTTGCGTTGTCGGATGATTTATCGGTAACGTAGTAAACACGGGCTAAATAAAGTGAATTAAGACTTAATAAATCGATAATATTCGATCAATAATTTTGAAACGGAATTGGATAACGCTTAAAGAAGAACATTTATGAGAAAGAACATGAGTACACAAAAGAAGTCTGTAATTGCCCGGCTGTTTTCGGCCGTAAGAGATGCATGGCGCTCCTATTCAAGGGCCGTGGACATGGCCTACAGCCGTGGACATTTGCACGAGAACAACTGGGATGCGAGTTTATGTACCCAGGGAGGCAGCATCCCTGCGCCTACAAAAAAAAGAGCCATAAAGGCCGATGCGTTTGATCATTATTAATGCAATCCAAACCAGTTTTTTTGCAAACATCAATCTGGGTTAGTTTTTAACATTTGGGATTTTGCCCTAAGTTTGATTAGCATGCAAACAATTCCTAAATTGCAGCCCTATTCAAAAATTTCAAAAAAACTTAACTAGTAAAATGCCGTATCTATTTACATCGGAATCAGTTTCCGAAGGACATCCTGATAAAGTCGCCGACCAGATATCGGACGCGCTTGTTGACAACTTCCTGGCTTGGGACTCACAGTCTAAGATCGCTTGTGAAACACTGGTTACTACCGGGCAGGTGGTACTTGCCGGTGAGGTAAAGTGCAACACATATATAGATGTACAAACGATCGCCCGCGAGGTGATCGCCAAGATCGGTTATACGAAGAGCGAATATATGTTTGAGGCACACTCATGTGGCGTGCTTTCAGCAATCCATGAGCAGAGCGCCGACATCAACCAGGGTGTAGAGCGTGCAAAGAAAGAAGACCAGGGTGCTGGCGACCAGGGTATGATGTTCGGGTATGCTACCAACGAAACGGCTAACTATATGCCGCTTGCATTGGACCTGGCACACAACCTGCTGCTGGAGCTTTCTGCTATCCGCCGCGAGGGAAAGCAAATGAAATACCTACGCCCCGACGCTAAAAGCCAGGTAACCCTGGAATATGGCGATGACGGCAGGCCAACACGCATCGACGCCATAGTTATTTCTACCCAGCACGACGACTTTGCTGACGAAAAGAAGATGCAGGATACGATCACTAAAGACGTGAAGAGCATCCTGATACCACGCATCATAAAGAGTTATCCTCAATACAAACACCTGTTCAATGACAAGATCAAGTATCACGTAAACCCAACGGGTAAGTTCGTGATAGGTGGTCCTCACGGAGATACTGGTCTTACGGGCCGCAAGATCATCGTAGATACTTACGGCGGAAAAGGTGCTCACGGTGGTGGCGCATTCAGTGGCAAAGATCCTAGCAAGGTAGACCGTTCGGCAGCTTATGCTACACGCCACATTGCCAAGAACCTGGTAGCTGCCGGAGTATGCGATGAGGTACTTGTTCAGGTGTCTTACGCTATCGGCGTTGCACAGCCTATGGGCATCTACATCCAAACTTATGGTACTGCCAAAGTGGATATGAGCGATGGCGAGATCGCAAAGATCGTGAGCGAGGTGTTCGACATGCGTCCATACTTTATTGAGGAGCGCCTGAAACTACGTCAACCAATGTACAGCGAAGCCGCAGCTTATGGTCATATGGGCCGCAAGCCTGAAGTGGTGACAAAGGAATTCAAGAGCGCCAGTGGCAAAACCAAGAAAATGAAGGTGGAGCTCTTTACCTGGGAGAAGCTGGATTATGTGCCAAAGGTGAAAAAAGCATTTAAGCTTAAATAAATTGCCCTTAATATTCATCTCAGAAAATGCCTCGCTGATGCGGGGCATTTTTGTTGTCGATCAACCCCATAACTCAATGATCATTATCTCGTCTCCAGGTCTGTAAGCAATTACCACTGTGCTTCTTTCCCCACATTGTCAGGTTCTACAAATAATGATCGGGATTCCCCAATTCATGAAGTCTCCGGCGTGATATTTTCTTTTTCATATTTCACCGTCACTAACTGTATCAGCGGTTTACAATTTCTCACATCAGGAAACAATTTCTTAATTATCAACGGCATGCTTTTTTTCGCGTAGGGGTCGACAATTTATTTCTTCCTTTTTTTAAAATTAATGCTATGACTGAGAACAATCGTAAGCACCAGAATGCTGCAACGTCAGAACGCGACTATGATGACGCAAGCCGTACAACCTTCAATAATGACGGTGATAGCTACAACAGCTACAGCGACGAAACTGACCTGCAGGACACAAGCCGCCGCCAGCGCAGGAGCCGTGCGCAAGACGAATATGCAGGAATGGACGACTACAACCAGGGCCGTAGCGAATATGCAGGCAGAAATTATAACTCATCATCAAATAGTGACTGGGACAGCCAAAACCGCAATGCAGGATACCAGCAGCGTAGCACAAACTATGGCAATCCAAACTACGGCAACCAGGGATCTTCTTTTGGTGGTGGACGTGGCTACCAGGGACGCGAATACAATGGAGGACAACAGTGGAACACTGGTTATGGAGGACAGCAATACACCGGCCGTAGTAATGACGGCCAATTTGGTGGGGGAACAGGCTACCTGAACAATGATGATAGCCAATGGGGTGGTCGTTTTGGGCAGAGTTCTGAATGGTCGGGAAGGAATAGCTTCAACCAACGCAACCCTCAATCCGGCAACTATGGTGGCTCGCAGTACGAAAGCGGTTCTTTCGGGCAGCAAGGCTCCCTTTATGGCAACAGTACTTACGGGCAAAGCCGTAACCAATATGACAATGACTACGGCCGCCAGTACGACTCTTCGTACAACGAAGATCGTAGCCCCTACGACAGCTCTTACCGCCAGGACCGCAACCAGAATGATAACTATGGGAACTCACAGTACGGCAATCGCCGTTATGGACAAAGTGGTTACCAGTACGGCAATACCAATTCTGGTCAGCAAGGTATGAATAGCGGTTCTCAATTTGGTTCTGGATCACAGTATAGCTCCGGCTTCGGCAGTAACTATGGCATGGGTGGCTCTCAGAGTGAAACAATGCACAAAGGGAAAGGGCCAAAAGGCTATCGCCGCTCAGACGAACGCATAAAGGAAGATATAAACGACAAGCTAACGGACGATGGCCGGCTTGACGCATCGAACATAGAGGTGGACGTGACCAATGGCGAGGTAAAACTCACTGGCACTGTAGACAGCCGTGATGCAAAGCGCCGGGCAGAAGACCTGTCTGAAACGATCTCAGGCATCACCAATGTGGAGAACAGCCTGAGGGTGAAGCACGAAAAATCATCGGCTACGTCGTCGACCTCAAAGAACGATACTACCAGTTCATCTTCAAGCGAATCTACTCACGGTGCATCGCAAGACAACAAAAGCCGCCGTACAAGCACGGTATCATAACCAGTTTTGTTCATAATTCGTTTTGAAAGCGCCCAGATGTGGGCGCTTTTTTGTTGCCTGTTGTTAAAAGAACGATAGCCGACTACACAATACATTTGGAGGCGACGCGTTATAACATCCGGATAACTTGCTGATAGATAATGGGATGTGGAAACATCCGTATGTTTGTAACTCAAAACACGAAAACACATATTATGAAAAAAATTTCCAGGCTCTTCCTGCTGGCTGCAATAACAATGGCCGGCTGTACCAAAAAAACAACCAACAACTATGTATTGCCCGTATACCCGCTACCAGCATATGTGGTGAATGGCGTTCATGACATATCTGTCAGAAATGGTGGTTCGGGCTCATTTACTACAGATGCAATGCTTGACATCTCGGTACAGTACACGGATTCGGCGCAGGAAACAGTGACCCTGTCGTTATCCAGCCTGCCGGCAGGAATAGTGTTGCTCGATACCGGATGGGTGAGAACGGGCATTCCAACCTTTAATACAACATTGACTTTTCTCGACACCACCACTGCCGGCGCCACTGTGGGCAGTTACAACATGACCCTGACTGCGGTAGGATCTACATCCGGCACCAAGACATACCCATTTGTGCTGAGGGTTTTGCCTGAACAGTCTTGTACCCAATACCTGACAGGTACCTACCATAACTGCGTATCGGGCTGCTCTTTTGCTACGTATACTGACAGTGTATATGCCGACCCAACAGTGCCGAACAAAATCTGGTTTACAAATGCGAACGGTACCGGGCTACATTTATATGGTATGTACTCATGTTCAAGCGATGCGCTCACTATTCCAGATCAAACTATTGGAACTACGGTTTATAGCGGTACTGGTAGTGGATTTGGTACACCCAGTACGAAGAACTTATCGTTTAACCTGCATTCGACTTCCAGCACCGGGATAAATAATTGCAGCGTAAGTATGAACTAAAAAAAACAAATTGACAGATATAAAAAACGCTCCCGACCAGGGAGCGTTTTTATTGGACGACCGTTTTTTATTTTATGACGGTCAGCTTTTCGGTCCATTTTCCATAGGCATTTTCTGCTGCCACAAAGTAAAGGCCGGGAGCAGCATGCAAGTTCATTACTATATCGGTATTATTGGTCGCCATTTCCAGCACATTGGGATCCTAAGCTTAGAATTCCACGTGGACAAGTTGTCGCGGCCGCTTCTATAGTGTCACCTAAATACTAGTGACTCCAGCGTAACTGGACTGGCCACAGTTAGGCCGCAAATGTAATCACACTGGCTCACCTTCGGGTGGGCCTTTCTGCGTTCGCGAGTGGACCCGATAAGCTCATGGAGCGGCGTAACCGTCGCACAGGAAGGACAGAGAAAGCGCGGATCTGGGAAGTGACGGACAGAACGGTCAGGACCTGGATTGGGGAGGCGGTTGCCGCCGCTGCTGCTGACGGTGTGACGTTCTCTGTTCCGGTCACACCACATACGTTCCGCCATTCCTATGCGATGCACATGCTGTATGCCGGTATACCGCTGAAAGTTCTGCAAAGCCTGATGGGACATAAGTCCATCAGTTCAACGGAAGTCTACACGAAGGTTTTTGCGCTGGATGTGGCTGCCCGGCACCGGGTGCAGTTTGCGATGCCGGAGTCTGATGCGGTTGCGATGCTGAAACAATTATCCTGAGAATAAATGCCTTGGCCTTTATATGGAAATGTGGAACTGAGTGGATATGCTGTTTTTGTCTGTTAAACAGAGAAGCTGGCTGTTATCCACTGAGAAGCGAACGAAACAGTCGGGAAAATCTCCCATTATCGTAGAGATCCGCATTATTAATCTCAGGAGCCTGTGTAGCGTTTATAGGAAGTAGTGTTCTGTCATGATGCCTGCAAGCGGTAACGAAAACGATTTGAATATGCCTTCAGGAACAATAGAAATCTTCGTGCGGTGTTACGTTGAAGTGGAGCGGATTATGTCAGCAATGGACAGAACAACCTAATGAACACAGAACCATGATGTGGTCTGTCCTTTTACAGCCAGTAGTGCTCGCCGCAGTCGAGCGACAGGGCGAAGCCCTCGGCTGGTTGCCCTCGCCGCTGGGCTGGCGGCCGTCTATGGCCCTGCAAACGCGCCAGAAACGCCGTCGAAGCCGTGTGCGAGACACCGCGGCCGGCCGCCGGCGTTGTGGATACCTCGCGGAAAACTTGGCCCTCACTGACAGATGAGGGGCGGACGTTGACACTTGAGGGGCCGACTCACCCGGCGCGGCGTTGACAGATGAGGGGCAGGCTCGATTTCGGCCGGCGACGTGGAGCTGGCCAGGGAAAG
>JADMIO010983880.1_pt1 | contig 29155 bp, 17 predicted proteins | sample 8958161 | NCBI WGS metagenome assembly JADMIO01 (sample SAMN16585339, study PRJNA669376) | soil metagenome | isolation source: Crop rotation soil | place: USA: Cullars Rotation, Alabama | collected 2011 | reverse complement strand
TAGGCTTATTACAAAGGTTTAGTGCTGAAGATGGTGCATGGTCCGTCGTTACTCCAAGGGAAGAATTTGATTCACAACTTACTGTTACCGGAGAAGAAGCTCTCATTGTTGAAAATTATTTTGGTAAGGAAACAATTCATGTAGGACGAGTAGCGCTCAATCCTGAGAAAGCATCAAAGAGCTTTTGTCTTCATTCCACTAAGGAAAGAATACTTCTGCATCTCATATATCCAAAACCGTCAAAAACAGAACTTAGACTTTACTTGAGTGTTCGGCGACAATTTAAGCCTAGAGCAAATGATATTTGGTTTCTTTATTTAAAGGAGATGAGCATTTTCATCGGCTCAATGTCAGAGCAAAGTTGGAACTCATGGATAAAATAACTGTTCAATTATTGTTGATATGGCTGGAATTTCAAAGATAAAAAATCGAAATGAATCTAAAGTAATAAGTGTTAAAGATGCACTTAGTCATATTGTTGCCCACTGTATAGCCGTAGATGATCCGATACTCACTAATTCCAACTTATTGGCTTTAATCACACATTGGTTACAGTCACAAGATAACATCCCAATATTCGCATCTGGACGGCATCGTAATACTTGGTCAAGATTGCTTGACGGATATCTTAGTCTTGCATCAGGAGTTATACAAGATGGTTCGATGCGAATTCCAAAATCCCGCTCTGAAAAGATTAGAATCGATTTTGGAGTTCCATATCCGCCTCCAATTCGTCCAGCCTTCCGATTTGTTGACTTGTATGCAGGAATTGGAGGCTTTCGCATAGCTCTTCAAAAAAGCGGAGGGAAGTGTGTTTTCTCCTGTGAACGCGATAAATCAGCAAAAGATACGTACTTTAGGAATTTTGCAGAAATACCATTTGGAGACATAAAAGAATTCACAGCAAATGATGTCTCTGATGCAACTATAGAAAAATTCATACCGGATCATGACGTACTTGCTGCAGGATTCCCATGTCAACCATTTAGTAAAGCAGGTGTATCAGCAAGAAAGTCGCTCGGTCAAAACCATGGATTCTTTTGTGAAATTGAAGGAACACTATTCTTTGATTTGGTTCGGATTGCCAGAGTAAAAAAACCAGCGGTGCTCCTGCTTGAGAATGTCAAAAACCTAGTTAGGCATGATAGTGGCCGAACATTTAGTACTATTAAGAAAACGATTGAAAATGACCTAGGATACTCATTCAGCAGTGATGTCATCGATGCTAGTTCTTTCGTACCTCAAAGAAGAGAACGATGTTTCATCGTATGCTTCCGAGAGAAGTCAAAGAGATTTCGTTTTCCTCTTTACATGAACTCTCCATTACCACTTTCATCAATCCTTGAGCCGGCACCTCCTCCGCATTACACGATTTCCGACCGGCTCTGGCAGGGCCATCAAAAGCGCACTCACCGAAATGTTGCTCGCGGTACCGGTTTTACTGCTTATGAAGCCGACTTAAAAAAACCTGCTAATACACTAGTTGCTCGATATGGAAAGGATGGAAAAGAATGTCTTATACCACAACCAGGCAAGAATCCTAGAAAACTAACTCCAAGAGAGTGTGCACGACTTCAAGGATTCCCAGAGAACTTTAACCTTCCAGCGAGTGATGCGGCAGCATACCGACAATTTGGAAACGCAGTACCCGTTCCTGTTGTTATGAGTATTACTGAAGCAATTATTGAACAACTGGGGGACGCTTTGAAAAATGAACATCGATGAATTCAACAAATTTTGCAAACAGGTTGACCCCGACGAACAGGTCACGACTGACGGAACTAATCTAGCGTTCACAAATAGATCTGGCAATACGTTCCGAGTCTTCCTGAACGAAGTGGACAGCGTCTTATTGGAGTGGAAGGAAAAGAATGACCAGATAGCTCAGTTCATTCTGTCGCATGAAGGAAAAACTAATGATAATCCATGGCACTATCAAGAGAAGCCATATCGAGACGTGTTTAATCATTTTTTTAATAAACCCGAATTGAACGCTATATATCAGCAGGCTCGCTCCCAAACGAGAGGGCTAATGTTCGCCATCAGTAAGTATGTTGGTTATAAAATACATAATCAGAGTTGCAGCACAACTGCCCCACTTTTGCTGGACACGGACAGCCTGAATGCATTCTTCAATCCACAAGACACGCTCGTTACAGAAAGTCCTAGCGTTTACCCAGGATTGAAAGAAGCATTCACAAGTGTTTGTGCATTCTGCGAGATTTATGACAAGCATGAAGGACCATACTTATCAACTGATCCTGAAGTAAAAAAAGTTCTCGAGCCAATTAATGTTATAAGTCAGTGGGCTGAGCGGCATTTTGGATTGTTTTTGGGTGTGGCGCTGGAAGTTAGAGCATCAAAAGGCGTGGGGAAATTTCCAAGGGTCCCTTGGATCTGCATTCTTCCACCTGGCCAATCGGTGAATAAAGGCATTTACGTAGCCATTTGTTTTGGCAAAGAAGGCGCCGGGGCAATTGTGGGATGTGCACAATCTGTATCGAATCCTCAAAGCTTGAAAGTAGTAATCAGATCAAGGATGCGTCCTCTCAAAATTGATGTAGACGGCACTAGCGCCCAAACGCACTACAATGATGCATTCAATAACCCTCTCGAATTCACGCCAACCAATTTTGATGAACAAGCACTTCGAAACCATATTGATGCTTCCTTGAGACTCTGCTTTGATCACATCGGAATTAATCCTAAAACAAAATTAGAAGGAAAAAACTTGTCGGAATTCTATCCAAGGATTATCGATTCATTTGCTGACGCTGTGGCTGGAGCCGGCTTTCAGTTCAATCGAAAACAAATCCGTTCATTTGTCTGTTCACTTATTTCAAAACCCTTTGTAATACTCACCGGCAATGCGGGTACAGGCAAGACAAAGCTTGCGATCTTATTTTCCAGGTGGCTTTCTGCAGGAGTACAAGGTGGTTCTGAGTTAATTCCCGTTGGAGCCGATTGGACGGATAATCGCAATATCGTTGGTTTTTTGAACCTCTTAAGAAAAGATGAAGGCACACCCGTATATCAATCGACTCCAGCTTTAGACCTACTGCTTCGCGCAGAAAAGGAGGAGCAGGTACGGCCCTTCTTTCTAATACTTGATGAAATGAATCTTTCTCATGTTGAAAGATACTTCGCCGATATACTTAGTGCAATGGAATCTGGCATCCCCATACCGCTATATCAGGAAGATATTGAACTCGACATACATACATCTTCAGGTTTTCGTTTGGAAAATGGATCTGTCAGAATTTCTAAGAATGTATTCATTGTCGGGACGGTTAATATCGATGAAACTACCTACATGTTCAGTCCAAAGGTACTTGACCGAGCAAATGTCATAGAAAGTCGCTTAAGCGAAACCGAGGTCAACGAATTTCTAAATAAACAGACTCCAGTAAAAGATATCGGAAAAGCACCATCAGAAGTGGCGGATGCTTTTTTGGAATTATCACTTCGAGCTAGAGGCTATAAAGAACAGTCTATTGATGCTCCAGAAGCTTTCAATAATTGCACAGTCACCCTTGGGAACCTTTTCAAAATCCTCCAGCGTCATCGGGTGGAGTTTGCTTTTCGAACTATTACGGAAGTTCTACGATATGTAAAGGTTGATTACGCTCTCACATCGGATAAGCCGACTTGGAGATGGCAGGAATGCATTGATGCTTGTATTCTGCAAAAAATACTTCCTAAGTTGCATGGAAGTAGGAAGCGGATCGAGCCTGTACTGCTGGACTTGGCTCGGTTTTGTGAAAAAGGAACACTGCATGCTGAAAATATTACTTATGTTTCTGATTTCGGGGCCTCACCAAACATCAAGCGGGTCTCGCGCCAAAATAGTGATGTAGATGCAACGGTAATTGACTCAGTTTTCTTTCGTGAGAGTTATGAAAAAATTTGCGATATGCTTGATATTGTTCGGCGTGACCAATTTGTAAGTTTTATACAGTAAATGGAAAGAATCGGACTCGACGCAGTATCAATTCAGCTTCAACATGGGGTCCGATTGTTAATTGCTGATGACTCCGTTAGCTCTCCTAAAAGCGGACTTTCATGTATCAACGGCTTACCCGAGGATTGGCTTGGAACATTGTCTAGCAGGAATCCCTTTGCAAGTAAACCTCAGGAAAGACCTTCCATGTTTTTTGATTCTGCTGCAACGGAATGCGGAATGCACCCATTGCAGCTTCACGAATTGAGAACGCACTATTGGAGTTTGTATCTACCAAATAAAAGCGATGGCCTAAATAAGTTTACGGTAACTTGCAGCCTTGAAGGAACAAACAGAAAGGGAGACTGGAAGCCGAAAATAGAACAAGAAGCAATTCATGGCAGGTTTTCATTCGTGAATTATCTAGGTACAGCATGGATCAATATCCTCGAACAAGGCCATGTAGACTCATCATTTCGATTGCTATTTGAAGTAATTACAGCAAAGCTTGATTACGCCAAAGAATATAGATCCATGGTGGAAGAGATCGGCCGTGAGTGTCAACAACTTCTTCTGGAATGGGGATCTCCGACCGTACTTAATATAATCAGTGATGAATATAAACAATCTCAAACATTGCTTGAGCAATTTCTTTTTCTCCGACATGTATTAGGACCTGAGAAGTTAGAGCTTTATCTTAAAGTCCTTAACGAATTCCCGCATACGAAACTAGCACAAGAGATTATATGGCGACATTCGGGAGCTGGCAGCTCATATCTTTTCCTGAAAGATCCCATAAATTTCGGAAAGGATTGGGAGGAAACGTCTGGAGAATCAGGAATGGTGGATAGCTGGAACGCTCATCAGACATTGACGGTACGTAAATATGATTCTTATGATACACCACCCAATCGGTTCATTAAATTTGCTCTCCAGACTTTTAGAACAGTATGCGAAGATGTGATGAACTGTAAATTCATAGAACCTACCGGAAAAAAAAGAGACCTGAACGAAGAACAGGGAGCAGCTTGGCGAGAGGCACTTCAGATGAGAGACACTCTCGATTCGTTCTTATTATCATCTTTCTTTGGCGATGTAGGACAGCTACATAGAATCCCTTTTGAAAGTCAGACACTGCAAAAACGCGAAGGATATCGTGAAATTCTTTTTGCATGGCTCATGCTTGATGTGGCTGCTCAGGTAGATTGGCCTGGACGAAACGACGCGTACGATGGCAACAATCGGGACGTTGCGACATTGTATGAATTCTGGCTCTATTTCACACTTGTGCGCGCGTTCAGGACTAAGCTGAGTATGACATCAATTAATGATCCATTAGATCGGCAATCCGACGGTGCTAAACCTTTTTGCTGCATCGCGGATGATGGAAAGCTAATGATTCATCTTAAAAGAAATGAATCGTCTTTTTCGCGTTTCGTTTGGGGAGACGATGAGCGTGGAAGGCTGAGAATTCATTTCTTCTACAATCGCTCGTTCAATAGGTCTATGGTTAACTCACGTGGAACTTACAGTAAGACATTTAGGCCTGACTATAGTCTCGTATTGATTCCTGATGAAATTAATAACGAAGACTGGCTGGAAGCTGAGAAAGAGGCAGAAAGGCAGGGTCGTATAGCTTACCTACATTTTGATGCCAAGTATCGCATTGAGGAACTTTCAAGCATAGTCGGTGAAGATGATCAGATAGAGGATGAATGGCATGTCTCGAAGACAACAGGGACATTTAAGAATGCAGACTTGTACAAAATGCATACCTACAACGAAGCTATCCGAAGGAGCGTTGGATCATATGTTCTATATCCGGGAGATGATCCGCTCAATGAGTTGAATCGAAATCGCTTTGAAAGATATCATGAAATTATTCCTGGCATCGGTGCATTTGCTCTACGTCCGGCAGCAAACATTGATGAATCAGAGACAGCAGCAGGTTTGCATTGTTTTCTGAGTTTTCTTGAGAACCTCCTTAATCACCATCGCAACAAGTTTACACAAAGTAACGTAATCAAATATTGGACCGAAGAGACAATTCGTTATCCGCCAGTAATTATTAACAAAATCGAAACTGTCGCTCTACCCAGTGCCTGTGTAATATTCGGCTACATGCGGAGGCCGGATATCACCAGATTTAAATCTGAATCATTTTTCTACTGCCGCATTGTTGATAAGAATGGAAATCCCTTGGCCTTAGACATTTCAGCTGCCCAAGGATCATTTCTCATTGGCTGGTCAGGTCCTCGTACAGGCTCATATCAAACCGTAGACTGGATAGCGCGGATAAAATCATGCCGTTTAGTTGATAGACAGACATTGGTTTCTGAAAGAGGATTGAGTCCTGTGAAAGAGAATCGCCATTATTTGGAATTCGGATTAACAGAGATAAGTTCAATTCAGCCTCGTAATATCACAACCCTAGTAAATACGATAAACAAAGGTCCTAGAGAAAGGTATCGCGTTTTTCAGGCGACCCTGGAGGATCTGATAAAAAGCCCTGAAACCTTAGGAGGCATTTAGGTATAGTAAAAACATTATTGATTAGTGTTCAGCGGATTTAGTTCTTGCCTTCACAATGTAGTCTGCTCTTTTTTCTGCAACTTGCATTAACTCTCGTTTGGATGGCAGTTTGTCGAATTCGCGCAAATTTTCATATAACCCCAATGACTTACATAGCTTTTTGGCAAGCCATACGGGGTTTCTAGAAACTTCGCACTCCCATACAACTAGAACTCTCCAGCCTAGACGACGAAGAGCAGCTGCGTTTTCATGATCACGTTTTACGTTAATAGCAAATTTTTTTTCCCAGAAATCTGTTCTTGACTTTGGAGTGGTCGCATCGTGACAATTCTTGTGTCTGTGCCAAAAACAGCCATGCACAAAAATTGCAATCTTTCGGGAACAAAGAAGGATATCGGGTCTGCACGGTAAACACTTCTGCTTCAATCTAAACCGAAATCCCAAACGATGCAGAATTGAACGAACTATTATCTCAGGCCGAGTGTTTTTCGCTCGGACTCTAGCCATATTCCAGCTTCGCCGATCTTTTGAAATATTGTCCATTAACTCTTTGAAAATACTCGAAATCTGAAGGAATCTTTAGAGTAATTGCGGAAAACTCGCCGTAAATAGTCTACCTCAAAAACATTAAAATAAGCCAGAACTTCCAGTTCGGCACTTTGAAAAAGTAACTGCGAGTCTTTTCGAAAATGTTCAACTCGGTAAATTCGATCGTGTCAAAAAATGTAGTTACATTCACAGCCACACTATCCTCGATTGGCAATACCATTATTCGTGTTAATGGTTTGCCATCACAGGCAATGTCTTCACGGGTCGGATTTGTGCTAGGGTGCAGACACGATTCAATGGAATACATTTAATAGACTGAAACAGTTTCTAAGATTATGTGTCTTCTCGGGCAAGTGTACTTCACGGATAACCCATGAACAGTAGTTCAAAATTTGAGAATAGATGCTCGCAACAATCCAAGGAATTTTTGATTTTGTTCCGATCCGGGACATCACATTTGAAAGCAATGGCCGAAAAACTTGACGCCTCGGGCAACCAAATCTTTCTGACGGTCGCCGACTACACAACAATTATGTCCGTAGTCTTATTTGCGCGTATGCAAGCAAATTCGCTGATCTTTCAGCATCCATTTTAACTGCTCTTGAGAATTTTGATTACCTGACTTATGCGCTATGCGCACGCGCAATGATTGAAATGGTTGCCACTCTGAGATATTACGTTCTTTATCAGTACAAGCCTCTTATGGATAAGGCGAATCTCGATCTTAACGACATTCGAAAGCTTATTGAAATTGACGACCGCCATTTGCGGGCCGCACGTTTTGACTGGGAATCGTTTTTGTTCAAACGCTATTCCAAGCTTAAACAAGACGCCATCCAGCAGATGAGGGATAAAAGGGATAAAAAATCAAATGTCATATCAGAAGCAATCACCGCTCAACAAGTTAATGTGCTAACGTGCATCGAAAAGTGGGCCGAACAGACTCCTGAAATACTTATTGCCTATAGTCTGTTCTCTGATTTAGTTCATCCAAATATTGGGAGTAATTTCCTCGTTGCTTCTACGACACCTGGCAAGTTGTATTTCACGAAAAAAAAGGGCGAATCCGTTGGTCATCACATTTTTGAGCAGAGTTTTCCTATCTTCGTCTCTGTCACCCAAAAGCCTTTCGAATAATTCCTTACTTCCTTAATGGCGACACTTTGGCAGGACGATGAGCTTAATTTAACGCAAGATGAAACTGGAAGGAACTCCTGATAGCCATGATAAGGGCAGCAACGGCACTAAACAGGAATTCGGCGAATTGATTCGCACCTGGAGCGAAACGTTCGCGGAATGGCTAAAGCCGTATTGGAACACCTGCGCCAAATGAGTACTATTCGAACCGCAACGCGAGAATTGGTTCTATCCTGCTAGCCCGATGAGCGGGGATCATGCCCGCGGCAGCAGCCACAATAGCCAGCACAACAACTGTAGAAGCGGCAATCCATGGATCACTGGTCTGAATCCCGTAGAGTTGGTTGGAAACATAACGGCCAAGCGCCATTGCACATGGCACACCTACAGCGAGTCCGATGACCAGCAGCAACAACGTTTCCTTCATCACAAACCAAATCACGGAAGCGCGTTGTGCACCAAGCGCCATTCGCAGTCCCAACTCCCTGGTGCGCCGGGTCACCACGAAAGCCATCACTCTGAGGTCTTAAGCGCCTTCGCTTCTGATTTTCTTAACCCCGCTCAATTCTCATTATAATAAACATTGAATATGTGTCAAAGCCACTTCCTCATAACTTATTCTAATCAATAAAATTAGTTTCGTAGAATTCAACTACCCATCAAAAACTTCATCACTGGTCCCCTGCGAAGCTCCTCATGATATAGCTGATTGCCATAATTCTGTATGCATCCATAGCAGCTAGTTTCTTCACCGCAACCACACTGACCGCTAATTCGGTCTAAGGTCTTATTTAGAAAATCGCGCATTGTTGATTGGGATGCCGAAAGACGACGGACATGACCCGCACCGCCGGGTACACTATCGAACAAAACGATAGCCGGATTTGGACTCTCTTTATATGGATATAGACATCCATCAATATCAGTTCTCGGAATCATAAGATAGCTGCTTGCTCCTTCTAACAATGAATACAACAAAGAAAGCCAAAATCCCCTTGAATCGTCATGTCCTTCAATATCTAATCGGAGTACATCGGTTCGGAATTCATGCCCAAGATCAAATATGCTTTCAAGTGCGCCGTTGCATTCTGAACCAAGCGGAGCATAATGCTTATCTTTACCTTTGTTCTGCTTAGAACTGGACCGTAAGGCGTATCCACATTTAAAACACACCTTGAAGCCCGCCCGATTTAAAACTGCGAGCTGCCCATGTTTTAGCGCCACTGCTCGCATCCGAAATTGTTTTAGATCCAATACCAATGCCTCACTTGCACTTGAGTATTGGTTCGTGAAGTAAACTCGAGTTATGTACGATCTAACTGGTCTTTGAACTCCAGGAAGATCCGGCGGTTTGGTACTTGAAATAAAACCAAACTCCGGTATAAGAAAAGTTCCTTTTGCTCTCTTCCCATCAAGAGCACTGTCGCAGCTTTGACAACGTTTCATTTCTGAGAGATCGGATACTTCCTGCCGTTGGAAACAGCCACACGAACGGCAGATCGAATACTTAAATTTGCGCCACTCTCTGCGAGGAATTCGTTTAATAGCGTAGCTTGACCACAATCTTCCATTTGCAACAATTTGACTCTCGGGAGCATATTCGCCGATTGCTATTTTTAAATCTCGTTGTAATTCCAATTCCTGCGCCTCCGATCCGTGATGAACCAGAAGAAAAGGAACAACATCCACAGGAAAACCATATTTTGGGATGACTCCTCTAGTTGCTAGGTAGCCAATAATATCTTTAGTCTTAATTGTATTAATTGTTCGTAAGACCCAATCGGATGCTTTGTTCTCTTCAATCAACTGACGTCTAAATTCTTCAAGTTGCCCAACATCTTCGTAGACTTCTAAAGCTGAGCGAAGCAATACATCGTAAAAACCTCTATCTTCGCTTCCAATCCATTCCCAATAAGTTTCGCCCAGAACGTGAACTAAGTCTGCACCCAACATTCTTATTAAGCTCTCTTTCAGCGCAGTTGGCCGCTGAGATAGAAAATTAAATATTGGGTGTTCCTGTCGAAAGCAGTCATAGTCTTTCGTTGATGCTAAAGAGAAAAAGAAATTGTTTACGCTCCCAAACAAATGCTCATAATCTTTCCAAAAGAGTGCGAGTGCGGATGAATACAGATGTCTTTCAATAATCTTTTCATTCTTGATTTCAAAAAAAGGAGCTCTTATCGAGCCGCTAATAAGCTTTAAAGGATCTGCGAAATATGAAAGGTCGTGGGGCCTTCTCTGACAAAAGGTCAACACAAAAGCCGTTGAATCTGATCGGCGTCCTGCTCTTCCAGCTCTTTGAACATAGTTAGCAGGTGATGGTGGAACGTTCCGAAGAAAAACAGCCTCTAGTGCTCCTACGTCTACTCCTAACTCAAAAGTAGTTGAACAACTCAAAACATTCACATCGCCACGTACAAAGCGGTTCTGAAGTTCAGTGGCAGCCTTTCCCGTTAACTGTGCTGTATGTTCTCTACACTCCAATGGGACAACATCCATTTTTGTATAAAGAACTCGATAATGATTGTCCTTCAGAACTTCAGTTGGATTTCCCTCATGAAGAGTTCCTTTGCATTGCCATGTCGGACAGACATTCCGTACGTTGATACTCGTTAGGGTGAAGCATGAATCACAAAAGTATTTCTTATCTATATTTTCATAAAGCCCAGAAGTCAGATTCCATAAATCCAATTCAATTTGACAAACGGTACCTTCATTAGGTAGAGAGGTTGAATGAAAATAGTCTTTCCAAAATGATGCTTCTACAAATGATTTCCAGATTAGGCTGAGAATTTTATTGACCTTTTCAGGATCCTCTTCATTCCGAATCGTATGAAATAATTTTGAAATAAAATCGGATCTTCTATTTCTTCTTTTCGTATCACGCGGCAACCATGAATGAATTTGCTTTGTTGCATTCGATCCAGATTGCCTGAAGAAGTACGCTCTATTTCTAGGTTCAAAGAAAGGATCGGTTGGGCTTACCTCGTCTGGAAATACAAAGGCCACATTGTATCGAAAACTATCTAAAAGGATTCGGTAAATGTCCCAGATCTCATCAAAAGTTAACTCCGTCAGTTCGGAAATAAGCGTACGGCCTGGTGTCCAACCGGTGGGTTTGACTAACGTGAATCCTAGCAAACCGAGCCCACTTAAACTGTTTCGATGATCGAGAGCCATATATTCTCGAATTACCCATTTCCAGACTTCAGCAAGCTTAGCCGATCGACCAAACTTTGGTGGGAATATCCCAACGTTCTCTGCTTGTGATACAACTTGAATTACAAAATCAGAGATGCGCCATTCTGAATCTACTTTGAATTTTTTCTCAAAGGTCTGAATCATTAGTCTGCGCCACAAGATTCCCTTATAAGTAAGTTCACCTAAATATGGCGCGAAATAAGCTGCATCTTGCCGGCTATCGGAAAAGACAAGAAGCCTTCGAGCTGTCTTTTCATGAATTGAAGGTGAATACTCGCTATGCTCTTTTGCAGTATCAACACTTCGATCAGGCAGTTCCTGATAAAGAGCAGTAGCAAGAACGCTTGTTGGGGCATCCTGACCTATGAGAAAGCGATAGACAACACTCCTTCCGGTCAATCCGCAGGTTGCACATTTCGTTACCTTTCCAACAAGAGAGCGAGCTTTGACAATTGTTCGATGCGAATTGTTGTCGCATTGACAGACAGGAACGAGGCTGTCAGCAGGCCCAATGGAACCACATCTTAAACAGGCTATGCGTCGATCCTCTGGGTCTTGGAGAAAATCAACTTCGGGAGACATTGTAACTTCATCTTCATCTTCAAGGTGGTCTGAGGAATGATTTCCGATCAAAGCGTAAAAGGACGCCTCTTCGAGATTTTCGTCGCTTACACGTTGAGCCTGTTCGAGCTTACAGGTTGAACCCATTTGAGTTTCTTTGCCGACCAAATACACCTGTCCGCAACGTTGACAGGATGCTATTTCAAAAACGTTCGCTGATTCCCATTCCTTTTTCTTGTTTAGAAAAATTCGGACATCGGGGAAAAATGCCGCATATCCGCCTTCTAGAGCCTTAACGAATAGGTGATACTTTGCGTGTATTAGAGCGGTGCATTGCGGAGGTGTTTGCGCCGAAGTTCCAAGCGCGATCAATCCAGCCACAGCTAGCTCAGAGTCGCGTTCACCATCAAATAAGATTTTAGCTAAGTCAGAAATATCTTTAGGACCTTCTTGCAGAGAGGCGCGAAGAAGATTCACTGAGTGATCATGACGAAGCAACTCATAAAGGAAAAATTCTTTTGAAGATCGCAAGCCATTTCGAATATTACGGAGAGTACTATGATCGACAGTACTTTCGAGAAGATTCTCATATGAGGAAGTGGTAAAATTGCCGTCCTCTAATGCCCGAAAACCTTTTATAAAGAATGCTGGCGGTAAACGATATTCAGATTTGTACTCAATGAAACTATATGACGCTTTAATTACATCCTGCTTTTCTTCATCATCTGCCTTCCACTCAAAATCTTCATTAAATAAATTTTGCGCAAAACGAACTAATTGGGCAAAATCATCTTCCCTAATACCAAGCGTCGCGCTAGTTCCGATGCATTGAATTCTTCCTCTTTCGCTTTTTGCAACTCTTTCTTTTAGACGTCGCAACAACATCGCTGTCTCTATTCCCTTTGCACCGTCATAGGTATGGACTTCATCCAACACAAAGAACTTCCAATGAGCTGCAGAATCGCCATCGAAGAGCACAGAATCTCGCGGACGAATTAATAGATATTCGAGCATTGCATAATTCGTTAGTAATATGTGAGGCGGATTTGCATGAATACTTTCCCGGGAAATCCTTTCGTTTGGAAGAGGCTCTTTGCCAAACTCTTTTACGAATAATTCACGAGCTTCTCTAATTGTTCCTCGTGTGTCTCCAGTATAACGTCCGAATGTTACTTGAGGCATGAACTCCAAAAGCTTTCTTAATCGTTCCATCTGGTCATTGGCGAGAGCATTCATCGGATAGAGAAGCATGGCTCTCACACCATCCGAAAGTCTTCCAGTCTCCAATTGTTTAAAGAGATAGTCCAAAATTGGAATTAGGAATGCTTCAGTTTTGCCGCTTCCAGTGCCGGTCGCAATAATTAGGTTTCGGCCAGCAGTGATCTTTCGAATTGATTGTTTCTGATGTTCATACAGTGGTCGAGTCAAATCTGGAGAATTAAGCTTTGTAAAATTGTTAGACAGTAACCCCTTCTGAACTAATTCATTCAGGGAGTCGGAAGTTTGATAAGGAGGAGAGAGTTGCAGGTATGGCCCTTTAACAAAGTGTTCATGTTTACGGACAAGATCCTCAAACTGCTGTCTTAGTTCTGGATGGCGTATCGGGAACAGAGTGAGAATGTACCGGATATAAGACTCGCGGATTCTTTTTGTTGCTTGTATGGGATCCAGCAGCTTCGAATGTTCCATCTAAATCTACCCTACTCTCTTTACCCAGGGCCAATCGGAATCTTTCGGAGCAGGACTCACTTTTCCAACATCTTTAATGTGCACAAACTCCCGAGACCACAAAGATTGGCCCCTTTTCGATTGTTCCGATTTTTGAAGAATGATGAAGTCCTTTCCATCAAAGTCAAGAAAACATTCTTTGTACTCGAATAGAGTCTCTTTGTATAAAACCTTATCTCCTTTCTTAAGCTCCACCATCCGCTCGGATATCATGTCAAGGTGACCGCCTAAATTTAAGCAATCGCCGCGTGAAAGCTTCGATTCAAAAAACAAGACTTCAAGTTCGTTTCTAAGGTAACCTCGTGAAGTCTTATCAAATGTGATTTTTTTCTTGAGCTGACTGATCTGTTCTGTTTGATTTTCATTGATTAAGAACAAAAAAGAACTCATTACCTTCCTGGCACTTTCGGAAGAGTTCGGATAGATTTTGTTCTGATTCCATACGGTGTCTGAAGCATAAAAGAAGTTTGATAAATGCGCAGTTAGGTTGTCTTCCTTTTTTAAATGATCATGGAAGTTTTCCGGTGTTCCTATCCGAAGTTCAAAGCAATTCGTTGATAGCAGTGGTGGAAGTAAAGAATCAAATGTGGAAAATTCATCTTGCACAGTTAATTCTGCACGGAATAAACCAGGACTGATGCGATCATCGGAAACGAATGCTTGGATTGAACTCACATCATCTTCAATCTGCTTTTCAATTGGCTTTATCCATGGAGCAGTCACATTCCATAACCGCAGGATGCGATCTTTATAATAAATGGAGTCCTCCCAGAAAAATGTAAATTTCCAACCATCTTTGTCCTTGTCAGCTGAATATTTGAAATGGTGAACTTCCCACTTAGTAATGATCCGCAATACATCTATAACTAAATCAGGAGCTGCCCAATCGATATCTAGCGAAAGCTTAAAAAGCACCGTCGTCTTACGCAACGCTCGGATTGAATCAAGAAAGGGCGAAAGCTCAAACTTTATGGAATTTCTTTTGATAACAGATGATGTAATTTGATTCGAGCCTTCAAGAGATAATCTCGCAGTAGCTCCTTCAGTATATGGAAATCTTACATGAAGTTGTGATTCCGGAATCAAAGCAGCTATCTCTTTTTCTAAGATCTCAGAGTCGAATTTTGCCGGCATCGATCCAATCAGTCCTTCACGTAGGGACCAACGAATCCGTGGAATATCAACATCGATCAAAAATTCTCTATCCAGAGAGTCTCGCAGTAGAAACTCCAAATACTCAGAACCAGATGGGGCATACAAACATTTGCCTCTGCTCAGGTTTTCAGATCGAATCTGATCATCGGTCAAATCAACCGTGTATTCTGCGGGAAGTTTAATAACCAGTTCTGGATTGTCTTCATTGCGATACCATGGCCGAGTCCAAACAAAATTGAATCCAGGAAGATATGAAAACTCCGTTCTGAAACCTCTGCCAAGAACTCCTGAGAGGCGAGCAATCATTTCGTATTCTCCAGCGGCGAATTTTACTGCATTTGAAATTCTTATGATCGTATTTTCGTCTTGTGATTCAACAACAAAATCAGAAAGCAACAAGATATGCGTTTGTGCGCGAGTTTTGTTTTTTAGAATTATCTGCCATCGATCTAACTCTGAAATTCCAGTATAGGGAATAAGAAGTGAAGGTAGATTCAAGTAGATTGGAAGTCCGTTTGCTTTACAACCGAATAGCACTGTGCCTAGAAATTCAGCTTGCTGCGAATTGGCTATTGGGATCTGTCTAATGGAACTCGTGGTCAAGTGGTCTGATTTTCCAATGTCAATGTCCAAGAATACATATTCCGACCAGCTTGATTCTCCATTGATCCTCTCGAAACATCCGGAAGAGGGCGTTTCATTTAATTTGGAGAGTGCAAGCCAAACCCGATTTCTAGGAACGGCCCGAGCGTGGAGAGCAACCCCTTCTGAAGTAAATGCAATCCAGGCTTCTTTTCTAAGCCCTTCGACAATCCATTTGCGAGTGGACCCTTGAGTTGATGTTATTTCAACGATGTACGAAGTTGCAGGAGGAATATACGATTCAATTTGCTCAATATAGGAACCAGAACTCCGCTCAATAAGGTTAGGATGAAACTCTGCAATTAAAGCTTGTTCTGTTGAAATGGTAACGCGAGCATCTTTGATTCTTATTTCCTGGCGTGGAATTATGATTTTGACCATGCCGCATTCGAATTCAAAGATAAGCTGAGGTCGCATTGTTTTTGATTGTTTATTGCTAAATGCACTCGAATCACGAGACTCCATCCAAGAGCAAAACCTTTCAACAATGCGATCTGGTAATCCAACGGCCGGTCCAGAAACACTATTACCGGCAAGATAATCTCTAGCCATTTCAACGCATCGTCCAAGAAAGTCACTTGCAGGATCACCGCCGTCCTCAAGAAAGCGGCGAACCGGACGATCCGTTGTTTGATAAAGTGACGGTGTATTCGACCATTCATAAACAATAGATTCCGGGGATTCTGTATCCGCAATGATCTGGCCATTCAAAACCGGAAGAAGTAGTTTTTCAAAGAAATCTGGAAGACAGTAATCGGGGATGCCGCCGTGTAGAAGTATTGGCGCAACATTCACTAGAGCAGACGAAGAGAACTCAGTTAACTCATGACGCTCGACTGTTTCATGGAATGCCCGTGATAGTCGGTTTTGCCAGTACTGGCCGTGTACTCCCAATGATTCTTGCACCTGTGGCCAATAACTTCCCTGATCGTAGTTTTTGATACCCATCCACACTAGAAAGGATGCAAGCGAGATTCTTGCTTCATGTTCTATCTTTTCAAAATTTCTATCGGCAGATGTTAAGAACCCTCTTAATAGTTCAATATCAGTATCTGTTAGAGCTAGTTGTCCAATGAGTGAAACTTCTCTTATTGACCTACGAAGTAGATCTTCTGCTTCGAGAAGGGTTTTACAACTTTCAAGCATTGGAGTAATTGTTTATTCGTGGGGTGTCAAATAGAACGAGAAGAGAAAAAGATGAAAAATGCCCTCTGACATACGTCATGCCCCGTTATGCAATTACCGAAATCAAACCCTCATTTGATTGCTCACATTCTCACTTCTTTGCAGCTTTTGCGGATTCCAAAACACTAAGCGAGGGACTTCGTTGAGAATCTTTTTTCAAAACCTTCTGCTCTGATCTCAGCTTCTCAAAAGCTTCAATTTCTTGAAACAATAACTTCGCGGTCGGTGTTTGAGAAGAATCATCACGATGCAAGTGACCCTCTATGTACCGTGAAAGCAATCCGACTTTCTCAATGATTCTCTGTACTACATCAGGCTTAATCACTACATCCTTCAAGCGTTCCATGCTAATGCGTTCTTCAAAGCGACGAACTACTCCATTGAATAATTCGAAAGTGACAAAGGCCTCATAGGATGTGCGAAGAGCACCGAATCCATCACGTAAAAGTCTTTCTTGCTCCTCCGGAGAATTCTCAGTATTGACTGCAAGTGAATGAAATTTCCGCGCCTTCGTTGCGTCCTTGTACTCCTCTTCCAGTGAAGGGCAATTATTCAGAAAAACATAACCGGGACGATTATCAGTTCCTCGTTTAATCCAATGTGTCATTGGCTGAATATCAGATTCTTTAGCGAGGTTTCGGACAAGATACAGAAAATGCAAATCGTGCGTAAAGACAATAACCTGCCTATGCTTCGCTTCTGCGACTATCCTTCCGGCAATCGCCTGCTTCCACTCCCAATCCAATGAAGTAACAGGATCATCCAGAATAATTCCCGAACTGTTCTCATCCAACATTACTTCCGTAAGAAAGTCAGCCAACGCCGCAGCTCGTTTTTCACCTTCGCTTAACACTCGATCTGGACCCACCTTGCTTGCCAGAGTCAGGCAGAGTTTTTTGATGCTCTCGCCTTTCTTTCCTTTGGTGACAACTTTGACGTTCAGTGTGCGTCCGAGTCCTTTTAAAGTTTCCTCAAACAGTTCTATATACCTATCGGCTACAAGATGTTCGAAGAGTTCTTTGTATTTCGCAGTTATGTTTCTAGTACTGAAGTTCATTTCTTCAGCTTTTTCAACCCATTGCGTGATCTCCACCCATTCTTTTAATTGAGCCGCATGCGATGCTAAGAGAATCCTTTGGTTCAATTGTTCCCTGCGTGTTTCAAGACGCTCCATTTCTTCGCGGGGGTCTTGGGTTTCTATCACTTGAACTCGACTATGCAATGACTGGACGAATCGTTCTAGGTCTGCGTCGAAGGATACATGCGCACTCCATTCCAGATCCGTACCCTCCGCCAAAGTTGAAACTGCAGTATCAACACTCTTTCTTAATTGCTCGATATATTGAATCAATCCTGCCAGTAGTACTTTATCTTCGCTTTCTAAAAGTCTGTAAGCAGCAGTGCCATCCGAAAGGAATTCGAGGTTTATCCCACGCAGTTGATTCAAGTGAAACTCAATTTCATTTTTCAAAGTTTCGAGCGCTTTCTCGTCTTCCTCACCCAAGAAAAGCCAGTACCGCTGAATGAGCTCTTTGGCAGTGTCAGAGAGTTCTTGATGACAGAATAGACAAGAATCTTTGTTATCCGGATACACCTCGGGGGATCCCTTCTCCAACCGGGCAAGAGCTTGCGCCGCTTTGATGAAAGCGTTCCATTCTTCGGATGCAACACCTCGAAAAAGATCTGTGCGAAATCGTTCCTTATTAATGTGATTCGATTTTTGAAGAGCGGAGGCGTAATGAGCAATCGTCTGATTGATAAGCGTCCAGTTTTTCTCATTGATCACGCCTTCAACATCTTTCAGTTTCATCCGGAGTGATCGAATATCATTAATATTCCTTTTTAATTCTTGAATTTCCTCAGCGCGGTTATCACTATTTAGACGGGCGATTCGAATCTCCAACGCCTCTAGTTCCTTCTCATCGCTCACTCGTGTTCCTACATATTCATCAATTTTTTGCAGATCTGATCCTGAGGATGAAAAGAATTCCAAGACTAACGGATCATTGCAGAAAAGCTCTTCCGCTACTTTCGTACGCTCTTCGATCTTGATTCTCAATCTTTGTTGAATTTTTGCGATGCAGTTGCTAAGTTCTGTCAACGAATCAAGATTGGTGGGACAGAAACTAAAAGTATTCTCCTCCGTTAATTGTCTTCGCACACTGGTGCTATCGAATACATAGAAAGAATTGAGAACTGGCTCATTTCCAATTTTTATTTGAAGACTCTGTGGTTTTTCACCAACCAGGGTCTCAAGTTCAGCGCTTTGCTCATTTGCTGTTTGTGTGCTGGCTGCCATATCTGGCAATACTTCTTTGTCACCACGTGTAAACGCTGAGCATGCTAATAAACGAGCATACCCTGATTTTCCAGAGCCATTTGCTCCGAAAATAACAGTTAGATTTGGATCAAATGTAAGAGCCTGCTCCGTGACTAGCGCATTTATGTTCTTGAGGTTTGAGAGCCTTTGAAGAGTAGTTTTCGATTTTGAAAGGACTTGCAGATTCGATCTTGGATAGCGAGGTTTATATGGCTGTGAGCCATTGTTCATTAGCTTGGATTCTTGAAGGAAATAATCGAAGATCTCTTCGTAATCTGTATCGCACAGTTCGGGTTTGCTGAGAATCTTCTCAAACGCAATTTGTTGCCATAGCGGCAACCTTTCAGCCCACTCTGTCAGTTGTTCTAAAATCGACCGCAAAGGTCATCCCCCCATTACTGACTCAGCACGTCGATAGTACCGTAATGATTTTCCAAATTCAAGTGCAGGTTCTTAAATCCTGTGGAGTTGGATCTAACTAGGTCCATTAGAACTCATGTCATATTTGTCTCAGTCTATGAAGATGATAGTATTCTTACTTTTGAGATGAACTGCTCTTTATTCTGGAATCACGAATTTGCTTCAGTCTTTGCAGAATTGCAGTCATATGCCCCGATTCAATCATTGCAGCTAAGTGACCTTCGCAGAATCTATCTTTCCGTACGTGAGTTGTAAACATCTTTTGTATGGTTATCAGATCGGCATGCGCAATAGTTTCGGGATTTTCGAACAACCTTATCGCCTCCTCCTGCCACGAAGGCCAATCAAAGCTAAAAATAAAACCATGTTCATGTAAATCATGGACAAAAGAATCTACTCTAGAATCATATTGGTAATAAGGCAGATAACCCGGCTCTTGCTTCAGGACACCAGACGAAAAAGAAGGTTCTCCAAAAACCTGTAAATATTTGAGAATAGCATCAAGATCTTGGTTGCTAATGTCCGGAGGCTTTTCTTCCACCACCTAACTCAATTTTTTAAATTTCTCCAAACGCCATTCAACATAATTCTGACCGGGCCAGTGCGTTTTATTGTGAGAAAGAAACAGTTTCGATTGATTGTTTTGCCGCATGCGTTTTGATCCCGAATCGCGCGAACATTTAAGACAAATCGCGACCGATCCGAATTTCAGCAAGCTGTATCTGATTTTCAATCTGATGCATACTGCTTATTTCTTCAAAATTTCTTTTCGTTTATTTGTTTGTTTATTTGATTCCGAATTGATTTCGGGATTAGCCACTCAACTCTTCCTTCTTTGTTATAAATACGAACGATCAGTTCCGCAGTTGTTTGATTTTCAGAAAAGAGTGGCGTTCCATCTTTTATTAATGGAAAGACCATCCAAAAAACATCGTAGTCATAATCCCTTTCAAAAATGCCAGACAATCCTTTTATCTGTCTCAAATTGGGAGTGTTTATTCCGGGAACACCCAATTCAGCGCTCTCTTCTTTGGATTTCGGTTGCAGCCATGCTTGCCATTCAAGAGGTATCACACCGGATCCTTCTCTCGGATCAATCTCAACAAGAATTACAGTATCTCGAATAGATTCAGCTTCTGCAACAATCGTGCTTGTTTGATCAGTAGTTAGCCGGTTCTTAATTTGGTTATATCTAGCAGAGGCTCGAATAACATCGGGAGTTAGCCAGGTTGCTCGAAGCTTAAAGTTATATGACTTTTCCGTGTGACGTACTCTAAGATCCCAGAAGCCACCAACTCTGCCATCAACTCTCATTCCTTTGCCAATCGCAAGAAGCTGTTGCTGATTCCAGGTTAGGTAAGACTCATTTTCGGAATAGACAAAAACATTAATAAGAAATAAGAAAACGAAAAGTGCAGCCCTGTTCACTGAATTTTCTTTCTAAAAATGGTGACAAGTTCATTGCCGCCAAATTTTGTACTCGCTACAGTCATTCCCACAAACTCAAACCCTGCATCGCCTACCTCTTGCACCTCTTTCTGCATTGTTGAAGTCTTGCTCGTAGCAAGCAGTTTGTATTCGTATTTCACCACAGAAGCCGTTGTGTCTTTTTCTAAAATAACAACAACTTCCTTCCCGCCGAACATGGATTTAAAAACGGTCTGGCCGCTGTATTCAAAACCAGCATCTCCTGCCTCTTGCATCTCTTTTTGCATGGTAGAAGTTTTGCTAGTCGCAAGCAGTCTGTATTGGTAACGACCTGCCGATTTTGATGTGTCTTCGTTTTTGTACATCAATGACACGACTTCGTCGCCACCGAATGCAGTGTCTCCTCCCATTACTCCTGCCCAACGAAACCCAGCGTCAGCGGCTTCCTGCATTTCCTTTTGAGTCGTAGATGTCTTGCTGGTGGCTAAGACTTTATACTCCACCTTCTGAACGTCGTTGCAAATTGCTATTCCTGACGCTAGAAAAATACCTAGCACAATGCTTACAACAAATGAATTCCTCATTGTCTCCTCCTCCCTACTTGAGATTCAAGATTCGCCCCACAAAATTAAACGAAACTTTTACATTTGGAAATTAATATATCATAAAAGCGAGAAAAGTAGACATACCGATGCTGTCGTAGTTTATGCTAATAAATGAGATATCAAAACCATTCCTACTCGTTTTACTGCTTGATGGCGGTAGTAGAGCTGCGATACGAATAGTACTATTCAAACCGCAACGCGAGAATTGGTTCTATGCGGCTGGCGCGATGAGCAGGGATCATGCCCGCGGCGGCAGCAACAATAGCCAGCACAACAACTGTAGAAGCGGCAATCCATGGATCGCTGGTTTGGATTCCGTAAAGTTGAGTGGAAACGTACCGGCCAAGCGCCATTGCACATGGTACGCCTACAGCGAGTCCGATCACCAGCAATAACAGCGTTTCCTTCATCACCAACCAGATCACGGAAGCGCGTTGTGCACCGAGCGCCATTCGCAGTCCCAACTCCCTGGTGCGCCGAGTCACCACGAAAGCCATCACTCCATAAAGTCCGATGGCGGCCAGAAGTGTTGCAAGAAATGCGAAGCCTGAGCTGAGTAACGCCACAAGCCGATCGCTGAGCAACGTTTCATCAAGTTGTGTCCCCACCGTTTTCAGTTCATACATCGGCATCGAAGCATCCAGTTTGCGCAACTCATTGCGCAACGCGTTGTAAGCGGATTTCGTACCGGTCGCGGTACGAACATAATACGCCACACCCCATTTGCCATAGTTGGGAATGAACACTTGACGATGCACGCCTTCACGCGGTCCTTCGTACAGCGAATTCTCGACAACGCCAACGATTTCAATATCCAACTTCGAATGTTTGCCGTCGCCCATTCCGATTCTGCGTCCAATAGCGCTCCGGCCTTTGAAGTAGTGATCCTCAAATGCTTTATTTACGATTGCCACTTTTCCGGGAACACTAACTTTCGGGTCTGTGCCCCAATCCTTTTGATCCGCCTCGCGGAAATCGCGTCCTTCCATTAATGTGATGCCCATCGCCTTAAAGTAACCATCCGAAGGCGAGTTCATGAACGCCTGAATATCTTCACCATCAGCAGCTTGATGACCTTCAACAGATATGCTGCTATCCCACTCCCACCCGTGTAGCACCGGAACAGCGGTGTAGCCTGCTGCCGTAACACCCGGTAACGCACGAATGTTTTGCAACAGTTCGCGATAGAAGTTTACCGCGCGCGCATCATCGTATCCATTTAGCGCAGGCGATATTTGGAAGGTGATGAGGTTATACATATTGTCAAATCCGGTTTCCGAAGTTTTCAAATTTTGCAAACTCCGTACGAAAAGACTTGCACCGAAAAGCAAAAGGAAACTTAACGCAACTTGCGCGCAGATCAGACTCTTACGCAGAAAAAGCGAACCGCCTCCCTGCCCTGCAATACTCCCCACTGTGTCTTTCAATGAAGTCCATAGCTCGGTGCGGCTGGCTCGAAACGCGGGCACCAGACCGAAAACGAAACCGGTAAGCACGGTAACGCCAAGTGTGAAAAGCAAGATGCGTCCATCTGGTTGCGGACGAATCAGCAGCGGATTCCCTTCCGCCGGTATCAACGCAAGCAATCCGCGTGTCATCGCAAACGACAAGAAAATTCCAACAACGCCGCCCAGGATAGAAAGCAACATGCTCTCCACCAGAAGTTGGCGCACTAACTGCATTCGCGAAGCGCCGAGCGAAAGCCGCACGGAAATTTCTTTCTGCCGCGCGAACGCTCGCGCGATCAACAGGTTTGCTACATTGGCACACGCAATCATGAGAACAAGTCCGACCATGCACATTAAAACGATCAATGCCTTGGAAAAATCATTGCGCAGATCGGAATATCCGGTCGCCGCCTTTTCGATGTGAATTGTGCCTTTCCTGAATTGTTCGCGATCATACGCGGACCAGTCTTTCGCTTCCTTTAGCGTCATTTCATATTCGCGGATCTGTTTATAGGTGACGCTCAACGCAGCTTGCGCCGATTTGATGCTATAGCCCGGCTTCAACCGAGCAAATATTTGCACCCACCGCGTACGCCGGTCGCTCATTTCCACCCAGGTCCACTCCGGCACCATCGCCGGCTTCATTAATATAGGTACACGGATTTGCGGCGATTGCGCCGGATCGAGTCCGATAAAGTTTTTCGCTGACACACCCACGATCGTCATCGGGTAGTTGTTCACCAGAATTTTTTTGCCGACGACACCGGGGTCCTGATTGAATCGCGTTGCCCAGTAGTTATAACTCAACACCACCACCGGATGCCCCATGAAGGTTCGGTCGTCCTCTTTGGAATTAAACACACGGCCAACCGCGGGTTTGACGCCGAGCATAGTGAAGAAATTGCCGGAAACCATTTCCGCATCCACGCGTTCAGTGCGATTATCCACGCTAATCGAAGTGTTGACGAGCCGGCGGCAGAGCACATCCGAAAATGCCTCGACCTTCTTCTGGTAATCCTGATAAATCGGGTATGACTGCATGCGCGTACCCATGTTGCTCCCGTTATTCGCTCCCTCTTGATAGAGCATCACGAGGGAGTCCGGGTCTTTGATCGGTAACTTGCGGAGCAGGATCTGGTCCATGAGCGTGAAGATGGCGGTGTTTGCGCCAATTCCCAGCGCCAGTGAAAGAATCGCCACCGCTGCAAAGAGCGGACTGCGTCCAAGGGTACGAAGTGCGTAACGAAGATCTGCCAGTATGTTCGTCATGCCATTATTAGACGAGTCTGGCGTTAATTTGGTTTAGATAATTTTGATTTTTTTTACGGCTGAGTTCGCGAAATTAATTAAGGAACGTTTGATGGATCCCAAGAGGTGCGGTAATTCTCATTCAATGAATCAAGAAATTTCATGTCTTCGGCAGAGATTTCAAAATCAAATACGGAGCCATTCTCTTCAATTCTCTCTACTTTATTTGACTTCACCAATACCACTATATCGTGTTGTAATCCCCAACGGATCAAAATTTGCGCAGGAGTTTTGTGATACTGATTTGCGACTCTCAACACATTCGGATCGTTCAATCGTTCGCCTTTCGTCAGCGGACTATATGCTTCCAGCAGAATATTTTTTGAACGGCAATACTCCAGCAGCTCTTGCTGATACAAGAAGGGGCTGAACTCAACCTGATTTACCATCGGCACAACTTCCGTTTCGGACAGCAATTCATCCAGATGGCGGATCAAATAATTACTCACACCAATAGAACGGCATCGTCCTTCTTTATATATTTTTTGCAAAGCTTTCCATGAATCCATTCGTTTGCCTGTAACCGGCCAATGGATCAAATAAAGATCGATGTAATCCAGATTCAACTCTTTAAGGCTCTTCTCAAAACCGCGCAAGGTTTTATCGTAGCCGTGATCATCATTCCAAAGCTTTGTGGTTATGAAAATTTGATCGCGCGGAATTCCGGATTCCTTGACCGCATCTCCAACTTCACGCTCGTTTTTATAAAATGCTGCTGTATCCACATGGCGATAACCAAACTGCAGAGCATATAACACTGTACTGAACGATTTGCGTCCTTTTGGACTTCTATACATCCCAAGTCCCAGGCGCGGGATGTTCACCCCGTTGTTCATCTGAATGGTGGAATCAATCTTCATATATATAAACGATCCACAAAGTACTCATCGCTCCATGGTTGCAGTCCAGTTCGTAATCAGCGTCACTGGTGCAACTTGTTCATCAACCGGAATTGCCATTAAGAATCGTTGTCCATCGCCGGACATCGCCAGGGTACGATCTTCAATTATAGGATTCGCAGAGAGCGGATAGCTTTCACCAATTTCAAGCGTGTCTCCATGATCTATCACTGGCAGACCAACGAGTTTTTTCTCACGCATAATATATATGATCTCGCGTCCATCTTGGCGCCAGAATCCCCGCAAAGCTCCATCGGAAGAGATCTGCTGCTTTGCACGGCCACCCGGAAATTTTGCAACGTAAAGCTGCACTTGTCCGGATTCTTCGGACAAGTATGCGAGCCATTTTCCATCCGGCGAAAAAAATGGTAATGGATCCATGTTAGAAAACGAACGCGTAGGATTGTCCTGGATCGGAATGAAACGATATGGCGCACTCTTCGCAACAAGCGGAAGAATCCAAATTTCAAATCCGCTCTTTCCGGAATACGATTGATATGCGACATTCGCACCATCGGGATTCCAGCTTGTTGGCCAACGTTCGTGAAACATCCCACCAGTGACTACAGTACGTGGTTGCGAACTACCTTCGATTTGATCAAGAATGATTTCACTATTTCCATTTCCATAAATCACCTGGTTGCCATCAGGAGACCACACCGCTGAGGTCGCTCTTTCGACACCTAAGTTCAGACGGCTGCCCACACCGCGTGCGAGATCATAAATCCAGATGTGATCGCGGCCATCTTGCGAACGGATCGTTGTCAAAGCTCGTTTACCATCGGGTGAGATTGCGATTCTTTGGAAAAACCTTGCCGGCTCGCCTACTGTATTTAATTTGTTCCCTTGACGATCGAACCAGGTCAGCTGGCTCACCGGTATATACGAACCAGATTGGTAAACTAAGAGTCCGTTCTCAGATACAGAAAATTCACCGGTGCCTCGATCCGGATTATAACGAACTCCATCCGCAATCCGAATCGCTTCGCCTTGCGGTTGTAACTTCGCATCCACAGGCATCGCCATCAGATCACCATCTTTGATGTACACAATGTACCCTGGTTCAACGAAGTAAGCTTCGCTGTTCGCATGCGTCACAAGCGAAATCTTTTTTGAATCGAGATCAAGACTATAAATCGCATTGCTTTTGTCATCAATGCGCGTGGCTAAATAAAAAAGCAGCCGCCTGCCATCCGGCAGGAAATGAGGAAGACGATGTGTTGTCATACCTTCTCTATCGAGTTTTGTGATTTGAATTGGAGATCCACCGGATGCAGAAACTTGCGAGAGTGCGGTAAATGGACCTGTAGCAAATACGATGATGCCTTTGCGGCTCCAGCTTGCGCCGCGTCCGACTGCATCACAAAGTATCTGTACAGAACCACCAACCGAGGTATCAACTTTTTTCAACTTCCCTTCTGCAAAAAAACCGATAAACCGGCTGTCGGGCGACCAAAACGGATATGTCGCTCCTTCCGTTCCTTCCAACGGCTGAATAATCAAACTATCAAGAGATCGTACCCATATCAGCGGCTTCTCAGCGGGCCGCGACAATGCTAACGCTAGCTTTCGCCCATCCGGAGAAAGAGCCATTGATCCATTTTCGGGATCAAGCTGAACGTCAGTTGGTAACGCGATGCTTGCTTTGAGTACGGCAGCAGATTCTGTTTTACGAAACGAATAACCGATAACTAAACCTAATACTAATAGAGTGAGAACTGCCGGAATGAGCCATAATGCTTTGCTGCGCCGTTTGGTTAATTTCGGTATAACCAATGAAGTGGAACCTTCCGTAATCCAACGTAATTGCAGTTTGACATCATTCGCTGAATGCCAGCGATTTTCAGGGTCCTTTGCTAAGCAAGTCTTGACCACATGATCCAGCGCAGGAGGTGCTGTAGATTGAACGCTGGAGATTGCCACTGGATCCGAATTCATGATCGCGGAAATCAATCCGGCTTGACTAAGAGATTTGAATGCCCTTTGTCCTGTCGCCATTTCATAGATGATTACACCCAGCGAAAAAATATCGGTACGCGAATCAGCGGGCTTTCCTTCTAGTTGTTCCGGAGCCATATATTGAAGCGTGCCGGGAGCGAATCCTTCACCTGTCAGCGGACTATCGATAGTCTGCAAATGCGAAAGCGCAGGTTCCGCTGTTGTTGCTTCCTGGTATTTTGCCATTCCAAAATCGAGCAGCTTTGTGCCGGACTTCGTCAGCATAATATTTCCTGGTTTTAAATCGCGATGAACGATGCCTTGCCGATGGGCTGCATCCAGCGCATCGGCAATTTCAGTTGCATAGCGTAATACTAGCTCTGTAGTAAGAGCGCCTTTGCCCAGTCTTTTTGCGAGCGTTTCACCTTCCAGATACTCCATGACCAGGTAAGAGATTTTGCCTCCGCTGGCAGCAACGGAAGATGTTTCGCGAATCATTGGACCGATCGATTCAACATCGACTTCCCCGATGTCATACAAAGCACAGATGTGGGAATGTGAAAGTTGCGAAATGGCGCGCGCTTCCCTTTCAAAACGCTTTTTGACTGTGGGATTTTCCCAATGATGCGCAGCCAATACCTTGATGGCCACCGTTCGTTCAAGACGCGTATCGCGCGCTTTGTAAACTTCGCCCATACCACCCGAACCCAGGTGCGACACAATCTCATACGGGCCAAGGCGAGTTTCGGTAGTTAACATCCCACTATTTTATCTTGGAATCTGCTGGGGTGAGCTTTAGGGTCAACCTGATCAAAGTGGGCAGGTCTAGTGCCGAATTCTTGTACGTTCGCATGATAAGCTTCAGGTAATCTATGAAATATGCGGTGAGTTTAATTCTGTCAATAATGGTATGCAGCGTTTTGAATGCTGACATAAATGAGAAATGGTGGGAGAAGCTGCCGCGTCCTTCCTGGAATCGATTTGAAAAAGTTAGGCAGAGTCAAAGCTGGTTTGAGGTTTACAAAATCCGGCGTGGCATCTTTGCAATTCATGAACCGGGACAATACGAAGAAGTAATTTCATATCTGATCGTTGGTAGCAAAAAATCAATTTTGTTCGATACGGGATTAGGTATTGGAGATATGAAAAAACTTGTTGGCGAACTCACTTCCGTTGAACCGGATGTGATCAACTCGCACTCTCATTACGATCATGTTGGTGGAAACTTCCAATTCAAAGAAATTTATGGAATGGATACAAACTTTTCACAGTTGAACTCAAAAGGAAGATCGCATGACAACGTGCAGGAATTTGTTAGTAAAGGTTGGATTTGGAAAGAAACGCCGAAAGGTTTCGATCGAAACAAATATGAAAGCAAACCGTACAAAATCACTAAAGTAATTCACAATGGCGACCGCATCGATCTTGGAGATAGAGTGCTGGAAATAATATCAACTCCAGGTCATTCACCTGATTCCATCTGTTTGTTGGATCGCAAGAATCGTCTGCTTTTTGTAGGTGATACGTTTTATCCCGGTCCACTCTATGCGCAATTTCCGGAGTGTGATTTGAAACTGTATACGCAATCGGCAGCACTTCTGAACAAGCTAAAGGACGAAGTGGATTTTATATTGCCAGCTCACAACGAAACCCTGTTATCACCATCATATTTGGATAAGATGTATCGCGCTTTTCTAGCCGTCCAAAATGGAACCGCGCAGTATCAGGATCAAGATTCAATCCGCGAATATTCTTTCGACGGCATTTCCATTCTAGTGAAACGACCGTAGGTTCACATAAAAATTGATGTCGTTAGCATCTTTCGTTGAGCTATCGACACGATATTCATGTCCGCTAATTGACCTGTACATAATCAAACATTGCGGTTGTGTTTTTGTTCTGGAATCCAATTGTTCCGTTTAGAATACCGTTGACGGCTACGCTCATAATCTGAACTCCATCCACTTGAACAATTACATTTGCGCCATCGTATGAAAGACTAACCGTGTAAGGTGTATTTGGATCAATTGTCTGAATTGCTTTTGCCTTCACAACAATCTTCTTATTTACACGTTGTTTCAAGATCCATCGATTGTTTTCTTCTTTCATCAAAAGTTCTATCGTGTTTGTTTTGTTAATGTACCAACCCAGTAACCAAA
>JADMIO011429280.1_pt1 | contig 29157 bp, 32 predicted proteins | sample 8958161 | NCBI WGS metagenome assembly JADMIO01 (sample SAMN16585339, study PRJNA669376) | soil metagenome | isolation source: Crop rotation soil | place: USA: Cullars Rotation, Alabama | collected 2011 | reverse complement strand
GCCGCGACTTCAAGTCACGTGAATTCCAAGCTTCGGATCCCACTGTGCTGGAAAGGACCAGCGGCTGGCCGGCGGCGTTGAACGCGAGCACGTATCCAGCCGAGCGCGATGGGACCTCCGGCCACGGCCCGTTTGGCGTTCCAGCGCTCACCGCCATGGTATGTTGCAGCAAGGTCCCGCCCGAGTTCGCGACGCAGTCCTCGAAGAGCTGATTCAGCGCATCCGGTAGCGCGATGTACGTGTCCGAGATGGGTCCTGCCGTGAGCTGGAGCCCGCTCAATGCGCCGAGCCCAACCTTCTCAGGAGGTGATGGCTTGTAGCCGAGTTTGAAGGGAACGCTCACGGCTGCACCTGAACGCCGCCGGAAGCGCAATCACGCGCCCACGATGCAGCGGCGTCCTGCGAAATCCACACGGCGGTCGCCGCCACAGCGCCGAGCACGATTGCACTTGTCGCGACGGCCACACGTGTGGCCTTCTGGTCCTCTGGGATCGGGATGGTCGACACGCCGCCGGCGCCTGCGAGCACGCCAGCGATCTCGGCGACCGCGCCCCAGGTGCGGTGCTCTTGATCAAGCGTCGCGCACTCCTCTGCCTGCGGCAGGATGACTCCGAGCCCTGCCTTCTCGACGACGGCTCGGGCCCTGGCACCGCGCGCGTGGGCGTTCTCAAGCGACCCGGCGCACCCGCAGATGACCGTGCCAATGGCAAAGGTGAGGACGGCGCCGGCGAGCGTGTAGGCCACCATCTTCGTGACGGGCGGCGCGGTCGGCGGCTTCGACCTCGTCAGAGGTATCGGCTCGGCGTCATCCCCAGAATCACCCCCGCCGCTGCCCTTGCCGAGCTTGGAAACTGGAGTCACTGCCTTCCGCGTGAAGAACGCTAGGATCGCGGCAGAAGCCATCAGAATTCCGCCGATCTGCTGGGCCGTGAGATGAAACCCGAAGGAGACGGCGAGCGCGAGGATGTTCTGCAGGATGGCCTGAAACGCGACCGGCTCATCTTTGATCTTTTCGATGATGTTCATTTGAAAATATCCTTATCCCCTTCGCCGCGGGCGCACTTTCGGGCGCGGCGGCGGGTCGATGCCGAGATTCTTCATGATGAGATCCGAGCAGGCCTTCAGGTAGTCGAGGTCATCATTGATGATCGCGAATTCCTGCCGATCGTCAGCAATGTGATTCGCAAGATCCTCGCGCGTGAGCTTGTCTTCTGCCTGACTCGCAATCCAGAGATGCAACAGGCGAATGGTCCGCTCGTCGACTTCGATCTGTTTAAACCCGTCGATGAGCGCCTGCATGTCGTACGCGTCAGCGACACCGTTGCCGTGTGCGTTGTGGTTGCCGCGCTCGAGCTCGTTCGCGTCGTTGTGCTCAACTCCGAAGTCGGGCGGAGTTATGCGCCCCTCGGGTGGTTTCATCGGTCAGATGCTCCGATCGGATACGAAAACGATGTTGGTTTTCCGCGTGCGCATCTCAAGGAGTGAGGTGCCACACGTTCTTTCGTTTCCCAGACGAATCGAGTGCGCCCGTCGCACGGATCGCCACGTACGAACTCGGGATCACCACTTTGCTCGTCGTGCCATCGTTGAACGTTGCCCCACCCGGGCACTGCACGGTGATCGTGCCGACATCACCCTCGTCTTGAATCACGACACGCTGTCCCACCTCGCACCGGGTCGCGTGGTTCAGCACGACCGTAACAGCTCCCGCCGACGCGTCGCAGCCGACATAGTCGGTTTCAATGCCCAGGCTGACGGTTCCCGCAGTCACGGTCCGTCGGGTGCCGTGATCGCGCAGAGAAAACCCGCTCGGCGCGCTCGGGGCACTCGTATCGTACTTGGCAATCGACGCGTTCCACGTGTTCCCATACAAGCACGCGCCAGAAGATGCACCAAGTGACACGCCGTGTGTCCCACTCTTCAGATAGTTGCCAATGAGCTGGGGCGAGATGGCGTTCTGAAGCTCGATCGCCCAGTACCCATCGCCGCTTCGATCGATCGTGCAGCCCGACACCTTCGCCCCCGAACTCTGCCCCATGGCGATGACGTTCGTGTACCGGCCCGAGAAGTAGACGTTGTCGAGGACCGACCCGATGCCTGGGTCACCGGCGCTGCCCGAGATCGTCGCGCCCCAGGTGCCGACGTACCCATCACCGCCGTCTACGATCATGTCCGAGAAAAGCACCGCCCCTTTGCAGTTTGACCCGATGCCCGTCTGGTGATCGCTGCGCAGCCGCACCGAGCATCCGGCAACTGTGATGTCGCCGAAATTCGTGCCGCCGACGGCATATCCGCCCGTGCCTGTGATGCCGAGTGTAGCGGTGCAGCCGAGGAGCTTGAGGCCAGGATTGTCGTACGAAACCTTATAGGCGACCGTTCCCGTATGCGGGTTCGCAAACGTCCCGTCTGACCACCTGGGATCCTTGATGGTGCACGCGGTCAGGGTCGAATCCTTCGAACTGCCGATGTAGAAACCGTGTTCGTAGAGATTCTCCGCGCGGCAACGATTGAACCGAACGCGCTCGGGACTCGCGCCGACACCGAACGCCGTGCAGTAGATGTCGTGGATCGTGACGTCTTCGATGAGGACGTCCGTCGCGTCAGGACCGACCACGCCGAGCAGGGTGTACCCACCCCATGCGGCGATGGGCGGACTCGGAGGCGGTCGCATCGTCATCGAGAAACCGCGCGCCGTCACGTGTTGCCCCGTGAATCTCCAGCCGTAATGCCCGGTCGTCGAGAAGACCGTCATGCCCGGGCCCTCGCCTTCGAGGATGATGTTCGAATTCGGGATCCAGAGCTCGCCTTCTTGATTCCAGAAATAGTCACCCGCAGGACAGATGATGCGTCCGCCTTCACTCGGCACGGCCGCAATGGCTGCCTTGATCGCATTGAAGTTGTCGGTTACGCCGTCGCCGACAGCGCCGAAGTCGTCCCGCAGATTGCATTCATGCATTGTTGAATTTACCCCAGAATCAGCGTGTACCTGTCCCACATGTACTGGCGCAGCGCCGCGAGCTCGTCGGCTCGTTGCTCACGACTGTACATTCGAATCTCCGCTTGACCGCCGACGAGTCTACCGGATGTGCTCTTGCCGATAAGCACGTTGCCGCCTGTGCCCGCCACACCGAACGTGTTGGTGGCAGTCGTGAAGAGCCGCCGCCCGTTGAGCGAGCAGGTCCACTTCCCGGCGACGGACGTGACCCGTAAAATACACCAGGTCACCAGAGGGAACGCGCATGGAAAGACCTGGCGGGCCGTCGACCCGAGTGCCGTGTATACGTTGCCATCATTGAACGGGATGAAGTCGCCGGACTGGTCCGTCGAGATGTTGGCCATGCGGCCTTGGTTGTTGTCCGTCTTGTAGACGAAGAACATGTCGAGGCCCGTCAGACCAGTGAACTGCGAGGCTGCCGTCTGAAGGAACGTTGTCGCGCCGCTGGCGCCGAACTCGATGTAAGGGGCGTTATTGGGCCCGCCGCTCGAGTGGTACGTAGGGGCTGTACCAGTGGCCCAAACGCTCGCCGTAACGGATTGGTCGGTCCATGACGCGATCGTGTTGCCGTTCACGGTTCCGCCCGGGAGCCCGAGGTCTCCGCGGAGCAGGCAGACGAGGCTCTCCGTTGGTGGATTTCCTGAAAGGCCGTAGCGGTTACCGACGGCAGCCCGCCCGCTCTTGGCGACTCTCCCGCTGACCGCTACTCTTCCGCTGACCGATACTCGACCCATCGAATCTACCGGTAGCTGATGCCGACGTCAGCTGCTGCCGACAGGTTCACCGTCAGGCCCGTCGCGAAGGGGATGTCCACAATGCTCGCCGGAATCGGCCCGGTGTCGGTCGACGACAGGGTGATTTTTCGGATCGGTGTTCCGGTGACCGTCAGAGCGTCGTAGATGTCGATCACGAGCCCAGTGACCCACTTGTCCACGCTGATCGAATGGATGAACCCGGCCCCAGACTTGATCGCATTCGTTGCGCCGGACGCGGTTACCCTGGAATTGGTGTACCGGTGCTCGACCTTGATGACCCCAATCGTATTATCCTCGGCAGCCGGGGCGAATTGCTCCGCGCCACGAAGGTTACCGGCGCTGTCGGCCTCGAGCGGGCTCGATTGCCCATCGGTGCGCGTGGTCGGGGTCGTGTTGTAGTGGGCAAACGGGATGACATCGAGAAACCCTGTGATCGCGGTGCCGACGGTTTTGATCCCGGCGCGAACCCTGTCCCAGGTCGGCGTGCCAGCGCCGTTCAGGGCCGAGAGAAACCCCTGAATGAGACCGGCCGTGATGTTGCTCTTCGCATCGGCCGCAACAGCGCTCGCGCCCACCTTGCCATCGATCGAAGCGAGCGACGTGTTCGCCGTGGATTGGTTCGCCGCGGTGGCGACCCCCGTCGTGTTCGTCGCGATCGTGCTGAGCGACGTATTCGCCGTCGTTTGATTTGCGGCAGTCGCCGCACCGGTGGTGTTGGTCGCGATCGTCGAGAGCGAGCTGTTTGCCGTCGTTTGATTCGCCGCCGTCGCAGCCGTCCCTGAATTGGTCGCAATCGTGGCGAGCGATGTGTTCCCGGTGTCTTGCTTCGCGCTCGTAGCCGCACCGGTCGTGTTCGTCGCGATCGAAGCCAGTGACGTATTGCCGGTGTCCTGCTTGGCACTCGTGGCGAGGCCTGTCGTGTCGATCTCGACGGTTCCCGTGCCAAGAGAGATCGAGCCGTCGTCCTGGACTTTGACGTCGACAAGCGCCCCGTCTGACGCCCTGCGTCCCTGAATGACCATCGTGCCCATGCGAATCTCCCTCCGCGCGCTGACCGCGCTGGAATCACTTGCGCTTCTTTTCTTGAACGATCGGCTGCTCGCCAGCGACCTTCTGCTCGCGCTTCAGCCACTCGATATCTTTTTGAACACCAGCGAACGTGGTCTCAATGTCGCGCTGATTGTCCTCTTGCGATTTCACCACCGGCCTGAGCGCATCGTTGATGGCCGTTGTGAGGATCTGCTTGTCGTAGAAGGCGCGGGCCGCCCATCCGGCACTCGCCGCGCTGAAGATGACAACGAGGACACCCCACACACCGACGAACGATTTCTTCGTTGCATCGATCCGCTCATGTTCGGGCGGAGAACTCGGACTCCCGGACCCGGGGCGCCTATCTTCAATCGGCTCGGGTGGCCACTCGGGAAGCGTCTGGGTCCGCCGGCGAGGAGCAGGCTCCGGTGGTTCGGAGGGCTCGGCCGCAGGGTGCCTTTTCGCCGCCTCTCGCTCCTCCCTCTCTTGCCTGTGGCGGTCGATCGGGTCGGCGTCGCGTGGCATTCGGGCTTAGGAGGCCTGCGCGACCTTCCCCGCCAGATTGGGCTCGGGCTGCGCAGCGCGCTGCCCTTCGACGTCCTCCGGCTTGGTTGTACTCGCGAAGAGAATGCACCTCGTGAGCCGAACGATTGGCTTCACATTCGGACCGCCCAATTGAACGTCGCGCAGCGTCGCGAGAGGCACGAACTTCTCGTAGTCCTCGCCTGACACCGGGACGTAGCGCGTGTCCTTCTCCTTCGCCTCTTCGTGAGCCTGATTGAGCCGCTCCCAGGCAGAAAACCACGCCTCGTCTTTTCGCCATTCGGGTCGATGCCACACGAACTGATCGAGCAAGTCGAAGTACGTATAGAGCTTCGGTCCCTGGTCGCCTACAACGGCCTCCGGGGCAGGGATTTGGATGTACCGCATCGTGCTCATGAAACGTTTTCTCCTCTTATTAGCTTACGGCAGCGCAAAGAGCGGAATGCCGACTTCCGTGCCGCCAACGACTGTCGTCAAGAACCCGCTGCAAAGCCCGGGGACCGTCTTATCGCCTGAGACCACGGTAAAGACGACCTTGCTGGTCCAGCTGACTTCCTGCGCTCCACTGTTGCTTCCTTGCCACGTGGGGGAGCCCAGCGCGGAATAGAACGCGATGCCCTGCGACGGCTGGGCGATGGGTAGCGTGGCCGCACGAATCCGCACGACCCCGTCGGGATCAAACTCCGCGATCGTCGTTCCGTTGACTTGAAGAACCACTGGAGCAGGCGTTCCGAGGGCGGCCGAGTTGATCACAGCCGAATTGTTGAAGTTCAACGCGGTCGGCGTCATGAACGCCGTCGTGGACCCGCCAGGCGCGAACAGAACGTTTCCGGCAACTCCAGTCCCGGTCTTTGCCCCAGCTCCGAGGAAGAGATCGCCGCCGTTTCGGTTGGTACCGTTGCCGTGCTGCGCCTGAATTTGGAAAGTCTGCCCGTCGACGTTCGATCCGACTTGCTGACCTATTAGGGGAAGCGTTACCGAAGCGTCGAATGTAACGGACGCGCGCGACAGGCCAATGGCAGTCGGGCTAAGCGTAATCCCCGTCGTTGAGCCGGTTGCGATGATGACATTTCCCGCAACGCCCGTCCCATGACCGAGTCCGGACTGCAGGAAAAGACCGCCGCCAGAAAAGTTGCCTGAGCTCTGGTTGGCGGACTGGGCCTGGATCGTGAGGATCTGCCCATTGGTCGTCGATACCGTTTGCGAGATGAACGGCGTGAGACCCGCATCAAAGAGGAGCTCGAAGGCGTGTACCGCAACGACCCCAGCCGTACCGGTGAGCCCGACGACGGTCGATGCCCCCGGCGAGCCCGTCACATCTCCCTGATAGGAGACCCACAGCGGATTCGCTCCCACCGTGGTGACGACCTGCCCATTGGCGCCGCCCGTGAGCTTAGCGATGGAGATGCCAGCGACTGCCGAGATGTCGGCGTTGACAATGAGCGAAGAGGTGAACTGCCCCACCCCGTTCGAGTGAACGACGCCCGTTCCGAGAGCCGTGTCACGGATACTCGTCGCCGTGAGGGCGCCGGAAGAAATCGTTCCGGTCGTGACGATGTTCTGCGCGCCGAAGTCGGTCGCGGGGATCCAGCTCGAGCCGTTCCAGATGAGCGCCTGTCCCGTTGTCGCTCCGTTTTGCGCCAGGCTCGAGGTCGGCAGGGATCCTGTGACCTGTAGACTGCCGAGATCGACACGTCCCCACAAGGAGGTCGTGCCGTTCGTCGAGAGGAGCACTCGGTCGGCGGCCGTGATGATCGGGGCAAAGCCAGCGGCGCTGTTCGTGACGGCCGTGTGCAGAGAGCCACCGCCGCGATTTCCGTGTTGGGCATCGGTCGCAAGGACGCCGACCTGGATGTCGTTCGCGTTCGCGATGATCGAGCCGTCGGCGTTCCCGACGACGTTCAGCGTCACGTCTGAACTGAGTGCCCCCCCGCCCGTGAGTCCGGCGCCGGCGATCACCTGCCGGGTCGAAGGGACCCCTCCTGCGCCCGAGATGCTTCCAGGCACCCATGCCGACCCGCTCCAGGTCGGAACTTGGCCCGAAGTCGCGCCGCTTTGGGCGAGCTTCGCAAGGTTGAGCGTTCCATCGGTGACGTCCGCATTCACAATCGGCGATGACGTCAAGTCCCCCGCCGCGTTCGCATGTAGAACGCCGAGCCCAAACGCGCTCATCGTTAGCGAACCGGTGTTCGAAATCGACACCACCTTCGCATTGTTCGCAGCAACGTTGTTGGTGACGCCGCTCCAGAGCGTGTCCACGCCGCCGATCTGCACTTCCCGACCGGCGCCGAGGCCCGCGTTGACCGTCGGCTTGGTCGTATAGACCAGCGCACCGGCAGCGGCGACGATCGCCGCGTGCCCGGAATTGCTCGTGCCCCATATGAGGTCGAGAAAGCTCGGCGACGTGAGGCCTAGCGAATACCAGATCGCGTGCGGATTGAGGATCAAGCCGAGATTCGACAAGCAATCGAAGAAGGCGACGAGACCCGCCTCCACCGTCGCCTGCGTGTTCACCAGAATATTTCCGCGAACGATGTAGCAGTCGAGGTCGAACTTGGTTTGGCCTCCCTTGATGTTGAGCTGCGTGAAGACTGCAAATGTCGTCGCGCACGCGTACCACGCTGGAACGATGGGCCCACCGGACGTGTGGTCGCTCTGAAGCAGCCCGACAAGATTGTCCCAGCCGCAGGCGAGCGCGGTCCACTGTGCCAGCTGCGTGTCGATCTGGATATTATCGAACACGCATCCCGGCTTCGCATACACCGAGACGAACCGACAGGTGATGGCACCGTTTGGATAGCTGTTCGACCCGCCTCCACCTTGAAAGCGGATGCCGTTCAACAACAGAAAGCCGACGCCGGCCAGGGGCGTGTCGGTCGACGCGCTCTCGATGCGCAGGTTACCGACGCGTACGGTCGTGGGATCGATCACAGCATACGGATCGCCCGATACGGGCGTGGTCTCTGCTGGAACCGTTTCTGTCGACGTGAAGATGCAGAGCGGCGACACCCGCGCGTCGTGGTTCGTGCCCCCGATGTCCTTGACGATCCGGCCCGTCGCGCCCGATCTTGCCCCGGACGAGATTTGGATGAATTTTCCGACGTACTGTCCTATGCCGCCAGAGAGGACATTGTCGGAAACGCTCCACGGTGTCTGCGTGGCGCGATTTTGCACCGTGACGGCCGTTGCACCCTGAAGCGTGCCGGTAGCGACGGTCGTGATCTTGCCAACGAGCGAGAGGGTAACGCCCGGCCCAAGTCGCAGCATCCCCGCCAGCGCATCGCTCGATGGGACGGCGGAATTGAACGTGATCGTTACATTGTTCAGCAGGATGGCTCCATCGAGACGCCGCATGAGTTCGCGGGTCGTGGCAAGCGGCGTGGACGACGTGAGTCCGTCGTTCTTGTCGCTTGCCGTGCCGACCGCGCTTAGCGGATCGACGAACCAGGTCGCTTGGGTGTTGGCCGATGTGCTCATAGTGCCATCACGAAATCCCACCGCCCAGACGGGTTCGCTGGCGGTATGAGATCGTCTCCGGAAGCTCCTGGCGTCTTCGTTTTCTCAAGCGTGTAGAGGCGCCTCGGGCTCTGCACAACGCAAAGGCACACATCGCTCAAAGAGCCGGTGGGCAACGCCTCGAGCGCCGGCATGTTGGCCACGAGTTGCAGCGCACTCGCGCTGGTAGGCAAGTTGGCCGCCGACAAAACGCCGGTCACCATCGTTGCGAGGTCGACCTGGCCCCATGCCGAGCTAGTGCCGTTCGTCGAGAGGAGCACCCGATTGGCCGCACTGATCGCGGGTGCAAAGCCAGCCGCACCGTTGGTCACCGCCGCGTGGAGTGCGCCGCCTCCGCGGTTACCGTGTTGCCCATCGGTCGCGAGGACTCCCACCTGAACGTCGTTCGCATTGACGACAATGGACCCGTCAGCATTCGCAATGACGTTCAGCGTGACATCGGTCGAGAGGGCCCCGCCTCCCGTCAGTCCCGCACCGGCAATGACCTGCCTGGTGGATGGCACGCCGCCGGCGCCCGATATCGACGACGCAACCCATGCCGACCCGTTCCATGAGGGGACTTGCCCCGACGTGGCGCCGCTCTGGGCGATCTTCGCAAGCGTAATCGTGCCGTCGGTGATGTCCGCGTTGACGATGAGCGAACTCGTGAACGCGCCACCCGAGGACGAGTGGACGATGCCGGTCCCGAGCCCGCTCACCGTGAGCCCCGTCACGGTCGTCGCGCCCGCGCCGAGCGTGCCCGTCGTCACAACGTTCTGCGCGCCGAAATTCGGGGAGACCTTGGTACCAGCGATCGCCGCCGCCGAATCGACGTTGGCGTTCGTGATCTTCGCCCAGATCGAATTCGTGTTGGTGCCGTCCCCCATGAGGACGGTGTTGGCCCCGCCCGGGGGAATGACCGTGGCGCCGACGAGACCTGTCACCTGCCCATTGAGCGACGTCACGGCATCGGCCGACGCCGTGCCACCACCTTGCAGCGTGACGTTCCCGGCGAGATCTGCCGTCCCGTAGCCGAAGTCCCCTGGACCCACCGACTCGACGCGCGCGAGCCGCGCATTCTCGTTGACAATGACGAACGCGACATCGTCCGGACTGACGCCTGTGACCGACGCCGGAATCCACGGCCCAGTGGCCACCTTGGCGCGTGCGCCGGGCTTGCCTCCCTGCACAACCACGCCGAGGCAGGCCCCCGCCTGCGCAAGTGCTTCGGGCGTCGCCTTCGTGATCGTTTTGCCGCTGCCCGCAAACGGCACGACGCACACGCAGTCGCTCGTTACGAGCTCGGGCGCGTCCGCGATGGTGTCGTTGATGAAGTACCAATTGCAGCTCGTCTCGAGGATCGCCGAGCCGAACATGTGCTCGGCGAGAGCCTGGGTCTGGTTGTCGAGATAGCGCCGGTCGTTGCGTGTCGGGACGTACGGTCCCGACAGGTCGAGCGGCGGATCTTTTTCCAGATCCTGGATGAGCGATTGGTCACTCATGGGTCAGAGGTTCGGGTAGGGTCCCCAGGAATCGAGCCAAATGAAGAAGTCGGCGTCGGGCGAGCCGACGAGCGAAACCTTCAGCGCCCCCGAAGCCGCATCGACCCAGAGGCCTACCTGCGCGGGGCTCGTGACATTCGACATGTTCGTGTGCGTCAGCGTGAAGAGAAAGTAGTTCGTGAAGCTCGGGGAGTTGTTCACCTGGATCGATTGCGCGAACCCTTGCAGGTAGTTGGTGCCGAGAACGGGAGCGACCGTGCCTTGTGGAATGACCGAGTCGCCGGGCGCGGTCCGCCTGTCCCAAACGAAACCGTTCGGCGCACTCTCGACCTGGACGAGGTAGCGGAAGATGCGGCCCCGCCAGTCGCGTGAGTCGTCGATGATGTCGCCGTCGGCCACCGAGAACGTGTCGCTGTTGACGAGCTGAAGCCCGAAACAAACCGACTCGCCTCCCACCATGCCCGGAGGAATGTAGGGACCTGGGCGCTCGTTGCTTGCGGGCCATGGGATGCGCGTGAGGAGCGAGCCGCCAATCTTGTTCATCCCGCTGGCGGGCCGGATCGTTTGCACGCCCGTCGCCCCGCTCTGCACGAGCACGGGCGAGACGTCCTGAATGTCGTTGACGGTGTAGGTCACCTGCGCGTTTGCGATGCGCACGTAGGCGAGCGGGATGTTGTAATTCGCGCCAGCGTCCGCAGGCAGCGCGGGCTTCGTCGGAGATCCCGCCGGCGTCCCCTGCACAACGTTGAGCGTTGGCGGCGACGTCTTCTTGATGACGTAGCTCGCGGCCGCGACGGCCTTGGTGCCAGGGTCCTTCAAAAACCGCGTGTCCGACGTGCTCTTGTCGACTTCGATCGTCAGATAGACGAGGTCCCAGCGCGGGTTGCCCGACGAATTGGCGGCGAGTGTCACCACCTGCTCGAGCGTGGCCGAGCCGACGACGACGGTCGACCGGATGTCGCGCCAATTGAGCTTGGCGTTCGTGCCGACAGCGGTGCGGCTCCCGATGAAGGCCCGATGCGGAAAGACCTTCACCTGCCGCGCGCCCGCAGTCCCAGGCTCGACGAGCGCGTGCTGCGCCGAGCTGTCGCTCGTGCGATAGGCGAGGACGCCCTTGGACGCCGTGCTCGAGAACGGCGTCATCCGAAAGAGATCGGCGAGCACGCGATCATCGGCAAGCCCGGACGAGTTTCCGACGGTGTTGACGTCGTCTTGAGCAAACTCTCGCCCGTTATTGAGATTAACGACCTGGTCTTCCATCGAGGTCCTTTTAGCTAGAGTGCAGGGTCGACAAGGAGCTCCCAGCGGAAGCCCGCGCCGATGATGCGCTCCACGTTGTCTGCAATCGACTGATAGACATCGAGCGCGCTTTGCGGCCCGAGTGCCACGAATGACGCCGGATCGTCCTGCGACCCATCGCCGATGAACGCCCGCATCGTCGGGTCGATCTCTCCGGCGCCTGGGTTGAAGGTGTTCTGGTCGAAGACGAACATGTGGTCTTCGTCCAGGCCCGAGATGTCGGGCACGCGCAGCACGAACTCTCGCCCCACATGATCGGGGAACACCCGCGCGCATCCGGGATCGGACGCTGGCCGAACGACGCCGCCGTTCAGGTCCGCGTCATCTGGATAGAGCCGATCGGGATATTGTGGGCTATCGCCGATGAACGAGTGCCAGCTCGCCGTCCCGTCGGTGATATAGAGCCGGTCGAGAATCGAGTCGAAGAGCTTCGTCGTCTTCGTCGTGTACCTGGCGAGGATGGCATCGGCCGTGGCCCGAACGGACACCGCGTCGACCAGGGCGGGCACCGCGACCACCCGCGCTCGGAAGGGCGCGTTGTCCTCCTCGCCCGCCCTGTGAAGGCTCCTGTCCGACGCGAGCCCATCGAGATACTGGTCGGTCGACGTTGCCACGTCCGATTGCGCGGCGGCATCGGACCCAGCGTCCTGCCATGCAAGCGCGATTTCGGCGAGCGCCTCGATGAGGTTGTCGAGCAGGGGCTTGGCCGGGCTCTCGCGAATCTTCCCGGGCAAGAGCGCCTGGATGTCGCTCGAGTCCTTGACCGCGAGCTCGCCCGAGACCGGGATGATGGGCGGCACGATGGGGGGGGAGCTCACACCGGCCCCTGGACTTGGATGGAGATGTTGTCTTCCGAGACGTAGAAGCGAGCGACTGGGAAGATGGTGAAGAGCGTCGGCAAGTCCGGCTCCGTCGTGCTCGGCGACATCGCGCCCGGCAATGTGTAGGACATCGTGATGTCGACGGCCTGCACGTCGGGAATCACCCGGATGATGGCGCCGCGGATCCCTGCCTCGCGGAAGTAGAACGGGTTCTGTCGCGTTTCGAAGTAGTTCTCGACCGAGCGGACGCCGTTGGTTCGGATGCCGGCGACGTGAAAGCGGCCCGGGTCGTCCCAGGTATGGATCGTGATCGCGAGCGTCACGAGCACCGGCTGCATCGGCAGCACCTGCAGCGCGCTGCCGGCGATGGCGACCGTGTCGATGGCGACCCGGCAGTTGCGAAGAAGCTCCTCGGAGGTCGTGAACGATGCGTCCGCCACGATCGCCCGGTTCAGCCCGACGTCGCCGTATCCGTCGTCGAGCTCGCCGATGATGAGAAAATTGCTCGGATTGGTGGCGAGAAAGTCCGAGGCGAAGAGTGCGACCTCGGTCGCCCCCGCGGCGATAAGCGTATCCGAGATGGCCTTCGCATAGCCGACGCGCCTGTCAAAGCGCGCCTTGCGGATTCGTGCCCTCGTATCTTGCGGCTTTTCTCGGTCTGTCCCATCGCCCGAGACGAGCCTCGTCACGAACCACGAGCTGTCCCAGAGCTCATCCTCGAACCGAGCGATGCCCGTCGTGTCGATCTCGACGCCGCTGCCCTCATGGTCCGCCTGAATCGGCACCCTCGCGGTGAGAGCGCTCGCACTGACCGCGGTGTCGACCGCGACCTCGTAGGTCTCGAGATGCCCGACGCCTGCGGGAAGCACGCTGATGCGCGTCCCTTTCCAAAAGGTGCCAGCTCCGCCAGCCGCGTTGGGTCGCCGGACAAAGAGATTCCCCGCGCCGCGCGTCGCCAGAATGACCGACTCGCCCGGGAAACGCTCCGGCACGATGCGCTCGAGGTCCTCCGACTCGGCCGTGTCGAAGTAGAGCGCCCGGAAAATGTCACGATCCCTCGTGGCGAGCCGGTAGAAGACGAGCGCCCCGATCCCACCGAGCAGGTCGTACATCGCCCCGTCGTGCGTGTCGGCGCTCTCGTCGCGCTCGAACTTCACGCCGGCTTCGAACGCCCTGCGCAGCCGCTGAACACTCGGGAGTTCCAGCTGGCTCGGCATTTACGCGCCTACCTTGGTGTCGTTCGTGAGAGACAGCTGGCGATTGCCGATGAGCTTCACGTCGAGCGTGACCTCGGGTGTGCCTGAGTTGTCGTCCAGGTTGAGCGTGACCGTCGCTTCCTTCGTGCGGTCATCGCGCAGGACCCCGCGCACGAGATTGCCTCGGAGGCTCCGCTGGCTCGTGGAAGGCGCGTCGACTGAAGCGCGCGCCTTGCCCCCATAGTTGGCTTCCCAAGGCAGGCCGTCGGCTTCGACCAGCCGCAGGAGAGCCGCGTTGACGTTCGCTAGACCCTCGACGCGCGCGAGATCGCCATTGGCCGCCTCGACCAGATCGCGCCCGTTCCAGACAAGGTCGGCGCCGTAGAGGAGCCGCTCCATGTCGTCCGTTGCGACCGACGCGCTCGGGGGCGCGGGCGGCGCACTCGTCCGAAAGTCCATCGTCCCCGAGAACGTCGCGGGCTCGGTGTCCGGGACCAGCGTGCACGCGACTTCGTAGAGCGCGTCGGAGGCGAGCGTATCGGACAGTACGATCTCGACCACGTGGGGCGAGTTCGGCACCGCAAGCGCCGCCCTGACCGTCGGGTCAACGCCCTTGGCGTCGAGGTTGGTAACCTCGTAGGGGGCAGGATTGAAAGCGCCAGCGGCGAGCGTCTGCGAGAACGAGAGCCGGATTCTCGTCGGCGACCGGATCGTGATCGCGACAAGGTCCAGGGCCATTCAGGTTCCGGACGAACGTCCTGCTCCCCTTGCCGCAGCACGGCGGCCTCCTGCTCGGCGTCGTTGCATCCGAAGGCGGCGAATTTGCTGCGCTCCCTGCCTGACCTGTGCAGCCTGGAGTGCGCTAACGAATGATTGGGCCATCTCCTTCACCTCACTCTTTCGGGCATTTCGGTGGCAAGGCGTCGATGTACGCCTGGATGATCTTGATCTGGGCGGCGAGCGTGATGCCGACCCCGGGCACGATCGCCGCGCCGATGTCGACGGGCGGGATGAAGTTTGGCAGCGAAATGATCTTGCAGCAGAGCGCCGCATCGAAGCTCGCGCCGGGCAAGGTAACGTCGATGGAGAGCCCGCCGCCGAGCGTAGGGATCGGGAGCTCGGGCATGTTGAGGCAGCCCATCAGATCACCTGTGCCGTGGTGGATGGAATGGCGGCCTTCTCGACGGTCATCGCCGCATAGGCAGTCGCGAGCGCTCCAGCCGCGGCAGGGCCGCCTGGCCCGGCTCCGCTGACGGCCGTTCCGATGGCAGTCATCAGCGTATCCATGAACGCAAGAAACGGAACGTTCTTGACGACCGCGTCGCTTACGCCGGCTGCGGGCCCGACCTGCACGACCGATCCCTCGATGTGCGTGATTGCCGCCGAGATGGTCGCATAGCTGCCGAGGGCATCGAGCGGCGACGGCATTCCCGACACGGCGCCGAGGTTGATCCGCGCCCCCGAGATGTGCCGCAGGTGAAACCCCTTCGGCCCATAGGTGAGCGTGCCCCATGGGCTGACGAACACGAGCCCCTCTTCCGGGTCGAGCTGCAGGTAGATCGCGTGCTCATCGGCCGTCTTGTCGACGGTCATGAGCGTGACCTTGCCGTCTTCGTTACGGATGAAGGCCTTGTTCATCGCGTCGCGCGGGTCGCCCTGCGTCGCCACGATGACCCCGCCCCCGACCGTCTCGGCAAAGCCGCTTGGGAAGACGACCGTGCACTTCGAATTGCGCGCCGGAATGCCCATGCCAGGCGTCGCGAGCTGCGCAACAATCTGGTGACCCTGCGCCACCTCGGGCGTGAGCGGCTCTGCCTGGTTTCGACCGCGGTAGAGCGTCACCCGCACGAACGTGACGTTGCCGTTGTCCTGCGTACCCTTGTCGAAGTAGCTCGTATCGGTGTCGCCATGCCAGCCGATCGTTCCCTGCTCGACGCTGAGGGGGGCGTGCCCCGCCGGCGCGCCGATCAAGTCGCGGACGTTCTCGTCGCTCACGCGCCCTCGAGCTTGGCGTCGCCGCTGATCAGGATCCGGTTGCAGTAGGAAATCTTCACGTCGTACTCCATGCCGTCGCCGTCGCCGTTCGTGACGATCTTCTTCGTGTAAAAAACGGGGTCGAGCAGCGCGAGCTCCTTCACGGTCGCCGCCATGACCGTCGCGACGTCGCGGTCATAGCCGCGGTCGATGAGGTAGGCGGTCATCGCCTCCTCCGACTGCCCTTCCGAGAGCATCGAGGCGAGCATCGCCTTGTCTTCTTGCGCGAGCTCGATCCGGATGTCGTCTCCGGGCTCGAGGTCGAGCAGCATCATGTCGGTACCGTCGGGAGTCCGGACGCGCATCTCCGCCGTTCCGATGTCGCCCTGCATCTCCTGTCGGCTACGCTCTTCGTAGACGCGCTTGGCCGCCTCGAGCAGCAACTTCGGGTCACTCGTCGCCGGGTAGGTGAAGTACTCTCTGTCCTCCGCCTGGCGAATCTGGGCATCGCTCTTGATCTTCTTTGCCTTGACGACCTTCTTTCGGATCGACGGGTCGCCGACCGGCGGAAAGAGCGCCTCGACGGTCTTGCCCGTCACCGGATCGAAGCTCGAGAGGCCGATCCCCTTACGCATGAGGGGCCTTCGCTCCTCGGTCATCTCCTTGATGTTCTCGCCGAAGATCATGATCGGCGGGCGCTTTTTCGTGTAGTACGCGTCCGCCGTCGTGACGACGCACGTGTCGAGTCGGATGAAGCTGATGAGTCCGAGCATGCCGACGCACTGCTGCCACACGGCCCAGGCGTCGGTCTTCGGTTTGGTCGGCACCTTGGCGAGCTTCGCGAAGCGCGCGGCGACCGCCGAGGCGAGCACGGGGAACTCGTCCAGGCCGCGAAGGACGAGCCTGTCGGCGAGAACATCGGCCCCGGGCGTCTGGGACACCACGGTGCGCCACGCTTCATCGAGCCGCATCGACAGGGCCGGGATACCGCTCGACCCGAAGGGCTTGGCCTCGAGAAAGAGCGTCGTGTAGTCGAGGAACTCGAGCTCGAGCACGCGCACGTCCTCGTCGGCCATGTGCCGCTTCATCTTCGAGACGAGGCCGCAGAAGCGCGCGTTCTTTTCGCTCGGCGTCCAGAAGCCTCGGTCGTCCGCGTTGTCGTGGTAGAAGGTCCCCTGCGCGTTGTGGACCAAGCGAATGTCGAAACCGGCGTCCTTGAAGGGGACCGTCGCCGACATTTCATCCGCGTGATTGTGATCGTTCGTCGTGAGCGTGAACTTCGTCGGATGAAGGACGAGGGTGTACGCTTTTGAGTCCTCTTCCTCAGTTCTCCGCGCCTGCCGTGAGCCGATGGCCGGCACCGCAAGTTGAAGGACCCAGCGGGGCCGATAGGTCGGCGGAATCGGCATCGGCGACCTAGGAGGGAATGAGGTAGATGGTGCCCGGCAAGGGCGGGGCGCCCGGTGGGACGCCGTTGGCCAGGCGAATGTCGTTGGTGCGCGTCACCGAGCCGTACATCTTGCGCGCGATGCTCTCCCAGGTGTCGCCGGAGCGCGCCTCGTAGAATGCCTGGATCTTGCCGCGCTCGGCGATCGCCGCCTCTCGGTCGGCCTCGACCATCTGAAGCATGAGGTCGATGCTCGAAGCGCCGCTCGCCGCTTGCAGCGCCGCGAACGACAGCTGCTCGTCGGCGTAGTCCGACTGGATGACGAGGTCAGACCGGAAATCCTGGTAGCTCTCGCGAAAGATGATGACTGACGTCTTCAGTTGCCCAAGGCTCGCTCGAAAGCGCCGGATGTCGCCGATGAGCGCCTGCTCGAAGCTCGAGATGGTGTTGGCCGCCGCAACGAAGTTGGCGAAGGCCGACTGCACCGAGTCGATGATGCTGTCGAGCAGATCCATCGATCCGCCCGCGAAGCTCGGCGGCTGGGCCTCCACCGGAACGAGCATCTCGTCGAGCAATTGCCCCATGAGAAACGCTCGCCCCGGGGCATTGGCTGGCGCTACCGCTGGGCGCGCGCCTCGGGCAAGCAAGTCGTCCGAGTCGACCTCGATGTCGAACGTGTAGGCGATTTCCTGCGGCGACTCGCGCCCAGGTTTGAATTTCGTGATGAACGCGGTGACCGCCACGTCCTCACCCCAATGGATGAGGACCGGTTGCTTATCGGCGACGAATTGCTTCGTGTACTCCGTCTTGGAGCGCGCGTAGCCGACTCCGCCGAACCTGTCCATGAACCGGCCCGTGAGCTCCCAGTCGTCGAACTTGTGGCCGAAAATGTGGCGCGTCGATACGTCCGACCCCGAGTAGTAGGTGCGCTTGCTCCGGATCTCGATCCCGTCCGAAACGACGGCCCCTTGGCGCGGGCGCCCCTTCGGCGCATCCCAGCCCTCAAGGCGCAGGACCTTCTTATCGCCGCCCGTCTGTTCGAACACCCAAGGAGCTGCCATGTCGCGCGCTCAAAACGGTGTCGCCGACGCCCAGTTCGGGACGTCGGGGCTGATGCGCGCGTGCCGCCGCAGGGACAGAAACTCGTCCTTCACGAGACGTGCGACGCGGTTCGGCTCGTTGTTGCTCGTGACCACGATCTCGACTTTGTCGATGTGCACGCCGGCTCCGCCTGGGTGTTTCGGTGGCGGAGTCGGCTTGCCGAGGCCCTGTGCCGCCTTGGCCTGCGCTTCGATGGCCTCCCCGAATCGTCCTCGGAAGTAGTCTTCCGGGTGCTCGAGTGCCGGCTCGTTTGGCGTCGGCCGCAGGGTCGCGAGGCTCTTGGCGAGATCCACGATGCCCATGCTCTCCATGAACTGGCTGATAACGAACGATCCCGCCCGAGCCGCGGCGACAAGCCCGGTGCCGAGGATGTCGGAGATGGCGACGAGAGCTGGCTCGGCGCGCTCGGCGGCGCCCTTCATGCCATCCCAGATCGTGTCGAACTCATTCTGGAGGTTCGACCACTGGTCGCGAAGACCCTGCCACTGCGTCGTCGCCTGGGCATGCATCATCGAGGTGCTGTCGGTGATGGCGTGGTTCGCGCCCCAGAACTCGGCTGCGGCGAACGCCGCGGCGAGCCCGAGTGGCCATAGGGCCGTGGCACCCCCTTCGAGCACGGTCGCGATGCCTCCGCCTCCCGCCGCTGCTCCTCCGCCGCCCATCATTCCGAGCCAGCCGCTCGCGATCGATCCCACGGGGCCGGCGAAGCTCGCCGCCGCCCCGCCGATCTTCACCGCAGCGTACATCTCGAGCACGTGCTCGAGCTTGTGGATCGACTCCTTGTCGGAGAGAAAGTCTCGGATGTGCGCCCCCACCCGTTCGACGACCGGCTCGATGCGCTCCCAGATGTTGTGGATCTCCTGAAAGGCATTGACCGCGAAGTCGCGCACCGCCGGATACCATCGTTCGATCCCCGCGACCCCTACATCGAATGCGTAGGCGAGCTTATTGCCAAACCGCGCCGCCATGAGCTCGAGGTCGTCGTGGTGGATATCCATCCAGTCGTTGATTTTCGAGAGCGCGTCCTTCGCGCTCTGAAAGAGCGGGAATGTCGCTGCTGCGCCGAGGATCTTGATGTTCGACGTCGTGGTGGTGGAGATGCCCTCCCAGCTCTTTTGGAACTCCTGGATCGCGGGCGCGTACTTCGCGAGCTCCTTGTTGATCATTTCGACGCGCTTTTCGGGCGACGCCTCGTGGAGTTCGTGCGCCTTGTCGCCCATGAAGCCGAGTCGCATGCCGAGCACGTTGTGCCCGCCGGCTCGTCCCCCGAGCAGCATCGCCATTTCGCGCGCGGTCTGGTCGCTTCGGAGCTCCATGACAGCGCCTACGGCCATCGTTTCGGCTGAAAACTTGCGCAAGGTCTCGAGGTTCATGCCGGCCTGGATTCCAGGCGCAGCCACGGTCCTGAAGATGTTCTTCAGGTCTTCGAACTCGCCGGGGAGCGCCGCGGCGTCCTTGCGCATTTTCTCCATGGAGCTCGAGGCGAGCACCATGCCGTCTTGGAGATTGGCTGCGAGCCCCTGTGCACTGAAGATCGCCGCAAGCGAGATCTGCGTGTTCTCGAGCTCCTTATTCAGGTGGACGACGCCGTACGTAACCGCAGCGATACCAGCGACGGCGCCGATTTTCGCGAGGCCGACCGCAACATCCCCCACCCGCTCGACGACTCCGGTGAACGCGTCGGCCGCACGCGAACCAAACTCACGGACGCCGCCGACTGCCTCGCTCAGCCCAGCCTTGAGACTCCCTACCTTGCCCTTGAGCGCACCCAGCTTGTCCATGGCGAAGTCGCCGTGCGTCTGGAAGTCTATGGATACGAGATAGGTCGTCGAAATGGCTTCGCTCGTTTCATGTGGGGAACGTGACGGTGAGGTTCACGCCGTTGTCGGGCAGGATGTAGTGGTAGGCCGACGAGAGCAGGCGATTGAGCGGCGTCGGTACGATCGGATCGCCCGTCGCCGGGTCGGTCATGGCGACGTCCGTGCAGGTCAGGATCCGCGGGTCGGCCGTCGCGATGATTCCCCCGATCGCCTTCAGGTTGAAGGTGTAGAAGTCCGGCCGATCGTCGAGGTAGCGGCGGACCCTGTCGCGGATGATGGCGCGCAGGTCCGACGTGTCGTCGATGAATTTCGGGTCGGCAAGGACCACCGTCGCCGACAAGGTCGCGAGCACGTTCAGGACGCCTCGCACTGAGATACTCGTGCCGAACCCGGCCCACGGCCTATCCTTCAGGCTCTGGATCACGAGGCTCAAGAACTCGTCCGACTGCGCCCACGACTCGTCGGCGACAAAGAGAATCGCCTGTCCGAGAACGGTGTCGGTCAGCGTCGTGACGTGCTTGACGCCGGCATCCGTCAATGCACCGGCAACGAGCGCCGCGGCTGTCGGGGCGTACTGGCCGGTGTACATCGCCTTGGCGAGCTGGACGATGTCGCGGTCGCTGGGGCCGCTCGACCCGCCGGCGACCCGCGCGTCCACCACTTGAAAGGCCGGGTCGAAGATCGCATCCGCAATTAGGATTGGCGCCGAGGTGCCAGGCGCGTAGAGGGGGCTATTGCCGTCGGTCCCTGGCCTTGTCGCCGCGAGGGGAACGAACACGGACGAGGTCGCCGGTCCAACGACGATGGGTTCGCTCGACTCGAACGAGGCTTCCGGGATGGGAACGGGCGCCGTTGGGTTTGCCGCAATGCGAAACTTCGTACCCTTCTGGATGGTGCCGCCACCGGCCGCGAGCGTAAGCCGCTGCAGCCGCACGTTCCCTATCGCCGTTTGGGGCTCGGGCAGGATCTCGGCGAAGAACTCGCTCGCCGCGAGCTCGGCCAGTGCCTTTCCCTTCGCGAGCGGTCGCTCTGGGGTTCCGAGCCGCCTCGAGATGACCTCGTCGGCCAAGCGCTGCCGAAGGAGAAGGAGCTGCGCTTTCCACCCGGCAAACGCGTCGTAGTAGACCCCTTTGCCAGATACGACGAACGGCGCCGCGGAGGGCCTTAGCTGAACAAGCTTGTTGACCCCTCGGGCGACGATGTCATCGACGATGGGGAGAATGGGGTCTGCCATTAGACTTGTTCGGCCGACGACGGATGGCTATAAACAAAACAGCCCAAACGCGCTGAAACGCGTTTGGGCTGAGCGGGCGGTGAGGACGCCCACGAATGAGAACGTACAGCATTATCCCGGCCGCCGTTCGCCTTTACGCCAAAGTCGATAAGAACGGCCCGACGATGCCGGGCATGACGACCCAGTGCCACGTCTGGACGGGCGCGCTCAAACCAGGGAAAAACGGCTGCCCTGGCTACGGAAAGATCACCGTCGATGGTCGGACAGTCGCCACGCATCGCCTTGCTTGGGAGCTCGCTCGTGGCGTGACACTCCCCGAAGACGTTCACGTGCTCCATCGGTGTGATAATCCTCCGTGCCTCAGGGTGGACCATCTCTTCGAAGGGACCAAGAGATCCAATGCCATCGATTCCGCCGCGAAGGGACGAAACCCGTCTCAACGTTATCGGCATCGCATTCCGCGTGGCGAGAGAAGCCCGCTCGCGAAGTTCTCGGACCAAGTCATCGAACAAATCCGGACACGCGCATTGGCGGGCGAGCCACGCCGCTTGTTAGCAGTCGAATTCGGCTGCTCTTATGCCTATGTGGGCGACCTGGTTCGGGGCAAAGCAAGGCTGCCGATCTAGTCCTCGGAAGGTGGCGCGAACGGGTCGCGCCTCTTCATCTCAGCCTCGACGTGCTCGAGCAGCGCCTCACGGAAGAACGCCTTGTCCAGGGCCGTGAAGCACCGGCGCAGCTCGGGGCGAAGATCGAAGATGTTCTGGTGCCCGTAGCGACAGAGAAACGCGTCCGTCAGCCACCGGCGCCAGTAGGCGTACCAGTAGCCGGGGGAGAGTCCTCGATAGCTACGGGGCATGCTTCCCCCTTGAGCTGCTCGAAGAGCCTCCCGTCGACGGTGTGAAGGTCCTGCCAGATCTGCACGAGCGCGTCGTGGTCCTTGGCGCGCCCGAAGAGTTTCAGGTAGTTCCAGTCCGCGCCCGTCTCGAGCATCTGGTAGGTGAGCGGCTGCCACTCCTTCTCGGGGAGTTCGGCCACTTCCCTGAAAGTCTTCAGACCGTCGCGCTTCGTGACCGCGACGAGCGACTTCATCACCCCCTGGCGAAGCTGAAGCTGCCGGAGCTCGATCGCCTTGGCGTCCGCTTGGATGTTTTGAATCGCCTCGAGCGTGTTCTTGTCGCACTCGGGCGCCGAGAGTTCCCGAAGCCGTATCCCCCGCCCACAGAGCCCAGGCCCAATGAGGGCGTAGCGCCAGATCATCCGAAAGTGCTCCTCTCCTTGAACTGCTGCGATCGCATGGGGAGCGTGAACGGCGCGCGCTCGGTGCGGCCAGCGCTTGCCCACTCCCAGTCATCGATGCAGATCTGCCCGAAGGCCTCGAACGCCCGCTTTCGCCCGTTCGGCGGCGTGATGATGATGCCGAGCGACTTTTCGAGCGGAAAGCCGGCCGCGTCCTCGTTGTCGATGTCCTTCAGCATCGCCTCGAGCAACTTCGTGTCGGTCTGAAGGATGTTGAAATTCAGCGTGAAGTAGTTCGTGTAGCGGGCCAGCCGATCGCGGGTCTCGCCGTTGATGCCATCGTTGGCTTTGGTCACATCGGGCTTGATGCTCCACTTCTGCACGGACGCGTCGACCTTCGCATTGTCGACAATGAAGAGGATGTGGCAGTGTAGACCAGCATAAAACGGTGCGGGATCGGCGGGCATGGAACTAGCTCCCGAACGCGTCGCGTGCCCTTCCGGACCCGCGCGCTCGCTTGATGGTTGTCGTTAACGGACAGTGTTAGGCGTGCGTGACCTGGACGCCGGTGCCCGAATTGATGTTGATGAAGATGCGGTACATGCCGCTCGAGTCCTTCACATTGAGCGGGATGGTGAAGTTTCCATCGTCGATGTCGGAACTCGAGTTGACGGAGGTGAGATCGCCGAACCCCCAGTCTCGAACGTGGGGCGTGTGGTTCGGGTCGCGCTCGTCGGACGCGTTCGCCTTCAGCGTGTCGAGCAGCCTGGCAAAGGCGTTCAAGAGGTTCTGCTGGTTTCCGGGCAGGTTCGGCGAATCGACGAAGGGGCGAGCGCCCTTAACGCCCGTGATCGCGATGTAGTCGGTCATGCGGCGGCGCGTGTTGTAGCCAACGCTCGCGTCGATCGGGAATTCGGCATTGACGTCAGCCTCGATCGAGAAGTCGCCATCATCCTCCTTGATGAAGGTCGAGATGCCCTTGGACGTGTTCGTGCCGGCGCCCTGGCCGCGGTCGAACTCGAGCGCGATGATCCCCCGGAGCATCGCTCGGACCTCGGGGTCCTTCCAGCTGATCGGCGTCGATGGCGAGAGCTGCGAGGCGACCGAGGCGGCAAAGGATGCCGACGGGACGAGGGTCTTGTTCCCTGCCTCGTCGAAGATGTAGACCCACGGGTCCATGTACATGACCCGGTCGGTCCGGTAGTTGCCGACGTCGGCCTGCACCGCGGAGAGTGACTGGCCGCTCGGCCCGTTCACGTAGGCGTTACGATCGCCCATGTAGATCGCGTGCGACTTCATGCCGGCGTTCACCGCAGCGCGGATCGTGTTGCCCGGGTCGTCGGTGAAAAACTGTCGGATTGCGCTCGTCCCCTCCATCTGCGCAAAGCCCTTGTCGCCGGTCCCTTGGGTGCCGACGTAATCGCTCGCCGCTACCGCAGGGGTCGTGCCGCTCCCGAAGCTCACGGTGCCGTTCACCGGACGCCCGGCGGCGTTCTTCGTGACGGTGCCGATGAGGAGCGAGTTTGCAAACGGAGCCACGAGGTTCGTGTCGGACCCGACGCCCGAAACGTTGATGTTCGTGTACGTCTCCGACGTCGTGCCGCTCGCTCCTGTCACCGATACGGTCAGGTTGAAGTGGTTCGAATCGGCGTCGTCGGCATCGGCGACGGTTGCCGTGAACGAGTTGGCGGCCGTGCCGGCGTATTTCGCGGCGACCGTGATGATCGTAACCGGCGTCGCGTTCGGAAGAGGCGCCGACGCCGTCACGGCCCCCGACCCCATCACGCGCACGAAATACAGGAGCGGGAAACCCTTGTTGATAATGCCTAGGTAGGCGCTGCTTGATCGACTGACGCCTTCCGGAGCGATCGTGTCGATGAGGTCCTTCGGAGAAGCCGCGAGCGTGACCACGTTCGGCGGACCCCAGTCGAATTGACCGACGGTGCAGGCCGCCTCGGTGCCGGTCGGCGACAGCAGTGCCGGCGGTTTCTTCTCGATTGCGAATACGCCGTGGCGCAGCTGATTGGTGCTCGTGACGAACAAGGGCATGGACGATTCCCCTTCAGGTTTGCGTGTACGTAACGCCCGTCTTGGTGACGGTCGCGATGTCGGTCTTGAGCGTCGTGGGCGGCGCTTTCTGGCGCACGGTGAGCCGCTGGATGCGATTCACGACGAGCGTTTTGGTGAGCTTCATGTCGGCCGTGCCGCGCACGAGCCCACGAAATTCGCTGCGCTGGACGCTGTCGGGCGTGTCCATCACCTCGCAACCATCGAACTCGTAGTCGATGGTCCCCACCCACCCGTCTTGGACCAGGAACTGCAGCAGCATCCCCGCGCGCACCGGATCGGAGTGCAGGTATCCGACGGTCGCCGCGTCCCCCGTGTTGAGCGCGTTCTCCAGCTGCGCCGCGATGTCATCTCGGCCGACATCGGTCGTGTCCCAGATGTCGAGCTGCAGCCGCTGCTGGCGAGCCTTGTAGCTCACCGTGATCTTGACCTTGGTCGGGTCGGGCGGGTCGGTGTCTTCCTCGAGCTCGACGATCGGATCGAAGAGCACGTCGACCGGCGGGCCCGCGCGCAAAATCGTAACCGCCCGGGTCAACGGCACCGTCTCCTCGGGCCACATCTGATTGACCGTGATGCCGCCCGTGAGCTCGCTCGTGAGCCATGCCGCCAGGGCGTTCACGGCGGCTTGTTGGACTGTCGTGAGCAAAGCCATCGGCGTGTGCTAAACCTCCAGCCTCATGCGAAAGACCAGGCCCATTCATGAGCGTTTCTGGAGCAAGGTCGACCGGCGTGGTGCCGATGATTGCTGGCCTTTGGCTTGCGTCCAGACACCCGCGCGGCTACGGAGCCTTTTTTGTTGGATTACCGCGTCGAACTATGCGCACGGCGCATAGCATCGCTTGGGAGATCGCCAACAATCAGCCTGTCCCTTCCGGGATGATGATCTGCCATTCGTGCGACTATCGTCTTTGCTGCAATCCCGCCCATCTCTTTTTAGGAACGGCGCAGGACAATACAGACGACATGATTGCAAAGGACCGCATGCGACCGGGAAGCACGCCAGGCGAGAAGAATGCCGGTGCGAAACTTACCCAGCAGCAGGTCGATTCCATCCGGAATCGTTACTCGACCGGGAATGTGACCTACAAGGACCTGGCGAAAGAATTCGGCGTTAACGCCGATTCCATCGGCAGCATCGTTCGCGGCGTAACATGGCGCGATCATTCATCAGGCAATGCCGCTTGAATTTCCTCATGTAGGATTTCCTCAATCCGAGGCAGCGACTTAAGAACAAACCAGTGGGGTCTCGTGCCGCGCTTGCCGATGGCCGCCCGGATGGCCTGCGCGACTCTGAGCGCCGCATCGGCCGGAAGATGCGCCCCTTCGGACCTCGAGCTTCGACCCCGCTGCATCGCGCGCAGCTGCGCGGCGATGCTTCGGGCGTGCTGGCCCGTCGTCGTCCCTGGGAGCCTATCGATCTGGCTTTTCGTCCCGAGCCCCTGCATGCCGCGGAGCCGCACCCAGCGCAGGATGGGATCGAGCGGCGGCCAGTGGGGGCGTGAACCGTTTTCGACGGCACCCGCGTGCGGGGCATCGGCAACGATCCGTGCTCCAGCGCTTCCGAGGCTCTCGTGGTGGATACTGTCCTCGAGCTCGCCGAACGCGACCGGAATGTTTTCCTTCACAATCTTGACGCCGCGCCGCGCCGCCCTAACCACGGCGTTTCGAGCTCGGCGCTCGCGCGCCCGCATGTCCTTCTCGATCCGGCTGGGTAGCTCGGCGAGCGTCACACGGTAGGTCGGCACCTCACAAGTCCAGCCTGTCGAGCCACGAGATCGCGCCCCGGATACCGAGCAGGCGGATGTCGACGATGTCCTGCACGCTGACGCGCTGTTCTTTGGCTCCCATGATCGAGACGCCGATCCTGCCCACCCGAAACCAGAACGAATCCGGTGTGACGTGCAGGCTCATCCCCGCGAGGTGCACGTTGACCTCCTCGCACGTCAGTCCCTTAACGTGGCGCGCGTGGCGGCGGAGGTACTCCTTGGCTTTTTCGAACGGGATGACATCGCTCACGCCGTTGTCTCCATGCGCCGCAAGATGAGGAAGTAGCTGAAGGCCTTCTCGGTGTGCACGGCCCGTAGCTGATAGTCGCCCGCGACCGATCCCGTGAGCACATAGACGATCTCTGTGCCCGTCTGGCCGTTGGGCTTCAGCTGCGCTGGGCTGTAGCCGATCTGAACGGTCCCGCCGCCCGTGTACGGGGCGTTGCCGCTCGAGCCGTCCAGCGAGAAGTGCGTGGGATCAACGTAGGTCGCTGTCCAGTCGCCGTTCGCGTTGGTGTTGCCGAGAACGCCGGCGACTGTCACCTGCTGGCCGGTGCCAAAGCCGTGCGCCGTCGTCGTGCCGATGACGATGGGCGAGGCGTTCGATGCCGCGTTGATAGCCAGGGACAGGATGGGCGTCACCGGGCCCATCTTGAGGTCCTCCATTTCGAACCTGCCGCCCGAGCTCGCGACCTCGGCCGCCGTGACCTGCCGGATCGGGTACTGCTGGAGCAGCGCCCGGAGCGTCGTCTGGGTCATCGTGCCGATGCCCCTACGCCCGCCATCCCAGACGCGCTTGACGATCGCGAGCTTGACGGTTTGAACGTCGAAGCCCGAACCGGCTGAACCTCGAAGCCCGCGCAGATCGTCTGCCATGGGCAAGAGGTCGTTTCGGACGCTGCCGCTCATGCCGCGATTTTCGGAGGCAAGTAGATGATGTGCCGGCTACGACAGGCCGAGCAGACGTGCGCGCCGACCGCCACGCTGATCGTTCGGCAGACGAGGCACGCGACCGGGAAGTAGAATCCGACGAACCGCGCCGGCTCCTTCGGCATCCGAACGTAGACAGCGCACTGGGGGCAGAATGTCTCCCAGTCGTTGTTGCCGCCGTCGATCCGAAACGGCAGGACCGGCGGCTCACCCTTTCGCACTGCCTCGCCGACCGGGCAGCGGCAGGCCTTGCACTCCATCATCGATGAGCGCGTGAGGGTTTCTTTCTTGGCCATCAGGTGCTATGCGTTTCGGGCAGCGTGAAGCAGTGGCTACCGTGGTGCGGCAAGTGAACCCCCTGGTGCAGCCAGATCTTGCCGCCGATGCGTGACCACCTGCGGCAAAAGGACACGTCCTCCGAGTCGACGTTGCACCCGGGCTCGAAGAGCTCGGCCCAGATGCCGCAGAAGTTTCCCCGGTCGGTGTTGTAGCGGAGCTTGTGATAGGCGCCGGTCATGCGCTCGGCGACTAGGCGCGTGATCATCAAGAACCCGGCCGGCACCCACTCGGCTTCCCAAATGTTGGGGTCCTTTTCGTCGCGCGTGCCGAGAAGTTTGGCCGGAATCTCCGGGGGCAACTTGCGCTTCGAGTAGCAACCCGAGATGAAGTCCTTGCCCGAGTCGATGAGCTTCTGGACGTTCTCCGGGCCCCACTCGATGTCGGAGTCGACGAAGATCGCGTGGGTCGCCTTGGAGTCGAGAAACTCCGAGGTCAACTCGTCGCGGGCGCGGCAGAGGCTATTGCCAAGGTGAGTGCTGACCTGAATGCGCCCATTGAAGGCGACCACCGTGCGCAAGAGGCCTTGCATGTACCGGACATGCACGGTCCCGTCGCGCACGGGTGTGCCCACGAACAGAATCGGCTCGCTCATCGGATCAGGCGTCGATCAAATTCAGCACGTGCCCGGGGGGCGCGGCGGCGAAGTGCAGATTCGCATGCGACTTCAGTTCGTTGATGAGCGTATTGAGCGTCGTCTGGTCGGTCGCGTTCGCGCTCGTGATCGTGTTGGCCGCGTCGTTGTTGTGGTGGACGCCCGACGCCGTGAAATGGGCGTTCGCGTCGGCCTTGAGAATATTGGCGAGCGTGATGGCGTTGGTGGTGTTGGTCGCCGTGACGCCGGTGCTCGCCGAATCGGCGGTCTTGTGCGCCTTCGCGTCGGCCCGGTGAATGTCCATGGCGGCCTTGATTTCGTTGATCAAGGTAATGGACGTCGCGGGACCGGTGGCCGTGGCGCTCGTGATCGTGAGCCGGGTCACGGTTGGGTTTCGATAATCGCCCGTCTGCGACTTGTTCGTCTGGTCGAGATGATAGTAGGTGCTCGTCTGCGCAACGGCATCGAGGCGGGACTGCGTTTTCTCGGCCACGAGGGCGAACATAAACTCGTCATTCACTTTGCGCACAGTGAGCATTGCCGTGACTCCATTGCCCCCATTGGGGGTCGTTGTTGTTAGTAGCCCTTGCCTGCGATATCGAACGGAACGCCGGTGTTGTAGTCGCCGACACCGAAGACGTCGCTCTTCGGATCGGTCGCGAAGACAATCGCCAGCCGCTTGACGATCGACCGTCCTTCTCGTCTCAAGCCGGCGAGGCCCCGCAGCACATCCACTTTGAGCTCGTCGACCTGGGCGGCATGCGTCTTATTGCGAAGCGCACGCATTTGCGCAAACACCTCGTCGAGCTCGGTGAGCAGCTGCCTTGCGAAGAGCTCGGTCGAGTTGTCCGGCCGCGTCCCGCCGTCCGAGATGGCCTGCACCGAGGTGATCGCGTTCTCGAGCATGGGATACGCCTGGAGAAAGATGGCGCCGAAGCCGAGGGCGTTGCGAATCTTCACGCGATCGGCTTCGGTCCAGGCCATACTCGTTTCCCTTTACGCTTCGCTCGGTCGGCTACCCCTTTCCAGCACATTGGGATCCTAAGCTTAGAATTCCACGTGGACAAGTTGTCGCG
>JADMIO010826422.1_pt1 | contig 29157 bp, 31 predicted proteins | sample 8958161 | NCBI WGS metagenome assembly JADMIO01 (sample SAMN16585339, study PRJNA669376) | soil metagenome | isolation source: Crop rotation soil | place: USA: Cullars Rotation, Alabama | collected 2011 | reverse complement strand
CGCGACAACTTGTCCACGTGGAATTCTAAGCTTAGGATCCCAATGTGCTGGAAAGGTGGATTATCTATAGTGACCCACATTTTATGCCGAATCATTTTAGCGCATTCGTTTGTGGCTGAGAAATCGTCAACATGCGGACCTGTAACGCAAAACTTCCGCCGCGTATTGTCTTTCCAAACAATCCAGCACTCAAGATTGCGCTTCATAAAATCTGCCAGCCCGTGTGAGTCATAGCTATTTGCCTTTCGCCGGATCGTGCTTTGCGGATTCTAATTCAGCTAATGAGCATTCCTTTTGAAAGTCACCCAATACACTGTTTGCCGTCTCGTTAAACGTCAAAAGACTCCCGCGCGGTTCCGTGGCAATCTCCTTCAATTGAGCCAAAATAGAATAAAGTTTATAAGTATGCGGGTAGGAAGCTTCGCTTAGGTTAGCGACTTGACTTTTGATTTTATTATATATTTGGTCCGAATCAGAATAGGCGCCTAAGAATTGGCAATCATCCCTAAACGTGCTTAACGCTAAATTGAATGAGCTTTTGCCGTGAATTGCTTCACCCCAAAGCTCGCTTTCAGCGGTTATCATTTCATGGTAAAAGTCTCTAGCACCTTTGATTCTATCCAGTGTGTTCCCACTTGCCGCAACTTCTTGTTTGCCCACAATACTAACTTTGGTCGCCCGCAGCAAAGACATAAAACCACCTGAATAATTAATGTAGTCCTTTTCTTTATTGGCATAAAGGGACTGATACCTTTGCGCCAGTCTCTTATCATCAAATGGAATTAGTTTGTTGTAATATTCATCATATTGTTTTTTATTTTCAGCAATTCTTTCATTTTCCATTCTCTGCATGATAGCATCAACGCTTTCAACAGCAGGTGTGCTAGGGACGGAAGCATTCGTGTAGCTGGGTGGGGCTAATGGATTTAGGTAAGGTTCATTTAGGCAGCCAGTAAGTATTGACACCGTGAAACATAATATCAACCCAATAATATGCTTTTTCATAACGTATCCTTTGGTGTCCCTAGACTGAGAACATTGTTCCGCATCGATTGCAAATCCATCTTTTCTTCCAATGCCCCATCTTGTGTGTGTAGCTTATAAAATTTCCAACAAACACGATCAATTCTAATGCGGCAACTACTAAAAAAGAATTCCAAAGAAATACACTTATATCTTTATTGCTGGCTTTAGCAATAAAATAGAGGAATACACAAAGCAAACCATAAGCTGGTATCCAGGCAATGCGAGGGACAGTCGGGGGATTTAATTCTTTAGCCAGAAGGCTTTGGTGTTTTCCTTTTGACTTGGCAAGTCCAAATCCAAACCCTGAACTGCTTAGCCCAATGCCCTTGGTTGTCGATTTGGTATCAAGCGTTCCCGATTTATAAAGCATTGAAGCCTTGGCTACGTCATTAGAACCGCATTTGGAACATTCCAAACCGGCGCTAGAATTTGGCTTAGCCGGAGTGCCATTCAGCTTAGCTCCACAACTATTGCAGTAAGAACCCGATACGTCTTTGGCGCCGCATTCAGAGCAAAACATGATACATTCCCTTACAGTATGCCAAATGAATGTTCACATTCCTTTATTCTAATCTGAATTCCGAAAGCTCGACAGGAACTTGGATTGCCGAATGCCACACGTCATTTTTAAAATCGCTTCCATCAAAGTATCCGCCAATGACCCAAAGCTCATTATTAAATTCAACACTTGAATGACCATATCTGGAACTGAATATACTTGGAGTAGAGACGGTATCCCAAGTTATCCCGTCTGTAGATGACCAGCAATCGTTCAAAGGAATATTGGGACTTGCCCAGCCCCCAAGCAGCCAAATTTTATTTTGAGACGCGACGCATGTGTGCATCAATCTTGGAGTAAAAGGCGCGGCGGCTGTAAGTTGATTCCACGCCGCACCGTCCGAAGTCTCCCAAGCATCGCTTCGGTTCGCGTTTATATCCCAACCTGCAATCACATACATTTTATTGTTAAGCACAACGCTGGCATGGGCGGCTCGGCTCGTGAATGCTGCGTTAGCTGTTGCTTGAGTCCAACTAGTTCCATCAGATGAAGACCAAACATCATGGATATGCCCTGTAACATCGTCATTACCTGCAATAACCCAAAGCTTATTTTGAAAAGCCACGCTGGTATGCCATTGTCGCCTAGTAAATGGCGCGGAAGCTGTTGCCATGTTCCAAGTGATGCCATCGGTTGAGGACCACACATCATTGTAATGACCGGTGGATATATTCAGCCCGCCGATCACCCACATTTTATTTTGATACACTAAGGCTGTGTGACGAAAGCGCGGAGCAAATGCTGCCGAAGCCGTTACTTGAGTCCATGACGTTCCATCGGGCGAGGACCAAACATCATTGTATGCAGTGTTACTTGGACCACCGCCGCCGATAACCCATATCTTATTATTAAAGACAACAGAAGCATGACCATATCGCGGCGAAAAACCAGCAGCGCTTGTTGCCTGGACCCATGCCAAGGAATCAGCAAAAATTCCAAACGGGAATGCTAAGAATATCAGAGTCACTAGAAGCGTCCGGGAAATCATGCAAGCACCTTAACAACTTACGGCATAGAACAAATTGGCGTTACTTTACTTCTTCGTTAGTCAATTGTCAAAGCCCTAGTCCGCCGAGCAAAATGGCTTAATGTGTGGACGTTATGCCAGAGACAGATTCATTCCAGCCTATTAGGAATGGTTGCGAGACGCATTGCCGGACTTGGACTATTCGACCTTGCCCCAAAGAGAAAGCGGCGTATAACGTCGCGCCTTCCCAAAAGTCCTAGCCAAAGGCAGAAGCGCCCCTGATCACCCGCACAAGTTGCTGAATTGGATTGGAATTTTGTGCCGTCTTGGGCTAAGAAAAAAAGTTACACGCCCGACAAGACTCCACCCATGGACATTGCTTCATGTTACAGCAAAGCCCGAGAAGTGTAATCGCACTGCTAATACCTTCACCAGAACCCCGTGCTTACACGGTGGCAGGGTTTTAAGTCCCGAGTTGAGTCTTTCCCCAACTAAACGTTTCGATCATCTTAGATTCATTTCTTTTGAGCTGAGTGATGAGAGAGGGAAGCAAAACTGCAAATTTCGATCGCGCGGAGTTACTCTCCAAAAATTCTTTCCTCAAGACGCTGGGCAAAGTCTGGAAACGAGACGCGCATGGCATTGCAGAACTCAAGGACCTCGACAATATCCAGCCGACGTTCACCGCGCTCGCACTTACTGATGAAAGACTGGGTCTCATTCAAGCGTTTGGCGAGTTCGACCTGAGATATGCCAGCCTTTTGACGAGTCGAACGAAGTAAGTCCAGAAATATCCGTTGTTTAGCAGAATAGATCGTCTTTTTCATAAAGTCACCTGCGATGACTTTATAGTTGATTTTTGAATAGTCCCAATTAGACTAGTCTATCTTAGAATACTCTGTTACGGCAGAGTGTATTCTAAAACCAAATCTGCTTTAAAGGAAACGGTATGACATCTTCAGCCTCAGGAGGGACAAATGATAAACCTCTATATAAGGTACGAGACCCAGGCAAGCTAGCAATTGGGCTTTTCATTATGTCTATCGGGCTTTGGGTGCTGTATAAACAAATATCTCACCCCGATTTACCGTTCGTTTGCTTATGTCTAATGGTGATTATTGGAGCCGCCCTCTTTTTAAAGGCAAATTGGAACGGCGTAGTGATTGATTTAAACAGAGATATGGTCGAAGTTCCCGGCGGAGGTATCGCTGCAAATGATTTCTCTGATTATTGTAAACCAAAGTTTCTCTTGCAGTACTTTTGCCGATTCAAGTTTAATCTGAGAGACATATCGGAAATAAAAAAATACTGTAAATTGGACTCTAAAGGAAATCAATCGCACGCAATGATTTTTACAGGGTCATTTGGTTCCGCAAGAATATGGTTCAATAGCGAGGGAAAGCGAGACCAACTCTATGCTTCAATACGGCAAATCAATAATATGGGAATACCTGTCATAAAAGGATAACCGCTAGTAATATTTAATTGCCTAGGACAACAGAATTTCATAATCGCTAATATTGTCTTCACTAGCCGTTGCATTTGTTAGCTCAGCGGCTGAATACTCAATTACTTTTGCTAGATCGTCGACTGGAATTGGTTGGACATTACAGGTAGAATGCGTTCCCTTTGTATCTGATTTTAGCCACTGTATGGAAAACTCATCATTCTTAATCATCTTATCGACCGTGTGCAATGAATCGGGATGAAACACGTAGATGGCGTGAAAGTGTGGATTATTCGATAGTGGCTTTTCATTTGCAAAGTCTAATGCGGTAAGTGCCGCTGCTTTCATTCGCATTCTCACGCTTGAGCCGACTAGTCTTTTTGCCGATCCAAATGTTCTAGATGGCTGTGGAACTGAATTTGAACGCACTTTGTCTCTTAATTCAAGAAAAGCATAGGCAATGGGACGAAGATGTTTTTTTGTGGATTTACCGTGACATGCAATCTTGGTATTTAGATAAGCATAAAAGCGTTTGTAATCTTGGATAATTTCATCCCACGCGTAGACATTGGGAAAAGACCATCGTGAGCGCTGTTTAACTAAATGTATCTTGCGATAAGTTGTCGTGATTAGGTATGGAACATAACCAGCATTGCATTTTGCAGCAAGTGTTTCAGTGACGTTCTGGCAATGGAAGTTAAAATCCAATGAGTTCATATTAGTCTCTTAACGTAAGGCGAATTAGAACTTGAGCACGGTTTATATTCTGAATTGCCAAACTTTTGAAAGATTCAATACGTGATTTCTTATATTCTTTGTCTGGTAAAGATGGAATAACTTCAACGTCATAGCTGCTTATTTTTGCTTCTCGCATTAGAGCAAGTAGCTTGGATGTGGATGTGTCATGAATAGTAGGCATACTTGGAAAGGCTCTTTCTTCTTTAAATTCCAGACGCATGATTGATCTGGTGAGTTCGGAACGGATAAACTGAGATACGGATTGTTTTGAGAATCTGGCTCTATCTTGGATCGCTAGCATTAAAGGATTGTGAAGTCTAAAGCTGAGTCTTTCACGATACAATTCTAAATGATTCATTTATGGTTCCTTTGAGATTGGATTGAATTGTGGCAAGATAATAAATCTTCATTTAGGAAGGATTTGAGTTTTTCCTAAGCCAGTATAAACGTAGATACTTAATTAGCTATTTTATGAGCGTGAAACGCATAGCCAACGCAGACCATCGGAAACCATCATTTGCGATGTGTCATACATATTTATAGTCAGTGGGCTATAAATTAATAAACAATTGCGGATAATTGTAGAAAAGAGTGCTTGATTACATGAAGGCAAGAGGCGCACCTACGGAGAAAAGAGCCTTTCAAGGCATATAACAGCTTTATGCGTAAGACCATTATGAACGTTCATTTAATGTTGAAATATAATCCATTGCTGAAAGAGGACCTGCAAAGCAGGGATAGCCAGGACCACTTGATGCGGATGCATCCTTCAAAAAGTACAATGCATATTGTTTTTTATCAATTCCTCGGATTAAGATGCCGGGTATTTCTTCTATCCGGTCAGGGCAAGAACAATCTTCAATCCTGACGAATTCTTCAATAGTACCTCCTTCAAGCGTGATGCGTGCTTCCTCGGTCAGATAAAAGTCAGAAGTTTTCATATTCTGAACCTTTCTATTTGTAGTAATGCTTCTGTATGAGAAGCAAAAAAGTGTCTTGTTTAAAATCCGAGTGAGATCCAAGCGTTGAGGGCGTCTCTCAGTGATCGGGGGGGTCGTGTTTCTGTGTCAGTCATATGGTAGTATTATGCCACAAACGCTGGCATCTGTCAAGCTTCCAAGTAGAAATGGCACGATTCCTACATTACTGGTAATAGGACAGTTATAATCAGTGTATGGTCAATATGTAATCTCATCGCTCATATATTGAGGAATTTAGCAAAAAAAACATCAGATTTATTTAAGTTGTCTTATTGGACTTAATTGTGCAAAATCGTCAGACGTTCGTATGGCGATTTTTCAAACTATCGAGGTTAAAGGTTTATGGGGAAGTTTATCTCTTATCTGAGGGTCTCAACTGGTAGCCAACAAAAAAGCGGTTTGGGCATTGAGGCTCAACGATCATCAGTTCTTGCTTATTTAAATGGTTGCTCAAGTAGCATGCTGAAAGAATTTGTTGAAATTGAAAGCGGTCGGAAGAACGATCGTCCCAAGCTTTATGAAGCTCTTCAGCTTTGTAAGATGACAGGAGCAACATTACTCATCTCGAAGTTGGACCGTCTCGGCAGAGATGCGGCATTTCTTTTAAATCTTCAAAAATCTCAGGTTGCATTTGTCTGTTGTGATAATCCCCATGCGAATGAGTTGACCATTGGACTTCTGGCAGTCATCGCACAAAATGAAGCCGAAATGATTTCCAAGCGAACTAAAGAGGCATTGAACGCCGCAAGAGCGCGTGGGGTGCGTCTGGGTGGAACCACGTGGAGTCACCTGGCAAAATATGGCAATGAATTGGCGGTTGAAGCAATTAGGGTGCGCGCCGACGCTTGGGCGAATGATATCCGACCGCTCATTAAGGAAATCCAGTTGAGTGGTGTTAAAAGCCTTAACGGTATTGCAAAAGAGCTAACGGCGAGGGGGATTCTCACCGCTCGCGGTAAAACCGGTTGGCATGCTCGGTCCGTTTTAAATGTTCTTGCGCGAGTAGCCTGAAAATGAGGGATATTAGTGTGGTCATCTAAATTAGCGCCAATCACCGTGATCTGCGGAGGAAAATTATGAAAGACAATGGAAGACACCGAGCGGTCGCTTATTGCAGATATTCGAGTGACCAACAAAATCATACATCTATCGAGCGACAGAAAGAGCTGGCGCGTGCGTGGTGTGAGAAAAACGGTGTGACGCTTGTTGAAAGTTTTTCTGATGAAGCGGTTTCGTCAAAGGTCACTGGTAATTTAGAAAAGCAACTCGGACGCTGTTTGGATTTCATCGAAAAGGATGGTAAGATTCAATATTTTATCACCGAAGATATGGATCGAGTCTCACGTGAGAATCCGATCACGTTTTTTGGGAAGCTATCTTCGTTTTTGATGTCTGGTATTTCAATCGTTCAGACTCAGAGCAACGATGTCTTGAATCCTAAAGCACAAAGCATGGATCAACTCAAAATGTTTTTGTCGCAGTGGCTAGGATCACAAGAGAATGAAAAGAAGCGTCTAAGGATTAAGGAATCATATAAGCGGCGATTCAAGGATGGCGTGGCATGTCCCAAAATACCCTTTGGCTATCGTCGCAATGACGAGAAAAACATCGTCGTAGATCAAGCCACCGCAAAAATAGTGAAAAGAATTTTCAAAGATTTTATCGACGGTATGACCTACAATCATATTGCGAAATCATTAAACCATGAGCGATTGATCTATCCAGGGGCTAAATCCGCTCGAGCAAATGGCTCACCTTTTGGCGTTGGCTGGACAACTCAAGTTGTTCGCCGCATTGTCTCGTCCAGCACGTATTACGAAAGGTCGCAAAAAACCAAGCATGGGGTTATTTCGAATGTATTTCCCGCGATCATTGACCAAAAAACTTGGAAGGGCGCTCAGGCACGAATGGCAATCGTGAGCCAACGAAAACAATTTAATGAGCGTGCAAATCTTGGAGACTCCAGTAATCTTTTTTCCGACTTGCTCTTCTGCAAAGCGTGCAGTGGAAAAATTCAGATTACTTGTTCGAAGTCACCAACATATCGTCGTTACGGATGTATTAAAAAGGTGCTTGGGATTTGCAAGAATAGATTTACTTTTGATGCAATAACGTTCGAGCGGCAGATTATTAGGCATTTGCTTGGCTATGTGGATTCTGAGGAATTCAAGGCAATGATTCACGAAATTGAGTCAGCAGATTCAAGCCTGCGCGAGCATTTGACAGAAGATTTGGCTAAAACCAAAAAGGAATTGTCTCTGGAAACAATTCGACTTAGTAAGCTCATGGACAGATTTGCAGATGCGGATGATAAACTGGCTAAGACGATGGAGCACTCGATTAGAAATAAACAGGGGGAGATTGATTCTTTAGAAAAGCGCATTGCTGATCTTGAGGCACAGTTAGAGAAGCTAGATGCAACCGTGACCATGATGACAGCAGAATTTTACAAAGACATTATCACTATCAAAAAGCTGATTCTCTCAGGGGGTACCCATTTGACGATGAAAGGCAAGGACGGCGAGGACGTTATTGTTACCTCTCACGCGATCAAGGGGAACAATATCGCTAAAATCATTGAAGATGAATCTGAGAAGGCATCCGTCAATAAAGCCTTAACGGTTTTGGAATCTAGCCGACGCAAGCTGAAGGCATTAATTGCCCAGTTCATCGAGCGCGTTGAAATTGACAGCGAGGGCAAAGGCACCATTCACTTTACGCCCTTTAAAGTTGAGCAAATCACAATTCATTCAAGCCTACTATCGCTATCACATTCTGTTTCTTGAACCAGTAGTACCAGTAAACTTTTTCGCACAGGCCCTTGCCGTGCGGGCGCGTGTCGCTCGCGTTCCACACGCCCACGATGAACTTGCGTGGCGGCAACGGCGCGCCAGACGCGAGCAAGTTATGTGCCTCGAGCAGCCGCCACTGGTTTTCGTCATCGAGCGCAAAGCGCGCAGCGCCGCGCGGATGCAATGCGGCGGGCAGCAGGTTGCTCGCGCCATCGAAGTTCCACATGATTTCCAGCACCGACAGCCCTTTGCCCAGTGCATCGAGCAGATGCGCCAGTGCTTCGTGCCAGCCGGGCAGCGTCGGCAGCACGCGGCGCAGCCAGGTTGCCGCCGTGCGCGCCGCCTCGTTGTCCGCGCCCGGCTCAATGCGCTGCCTGCGCCCCAGCAAGCCAAGCTTGCGCGTCTGCAGCAGGCTAAATAGGTGCGCGTCCTTGTCCTCCATCTCGTCGAAGAGATCGTAGGCGGTCATGTGGCCGGCATAGCCTTCGCTGCGCACGATCGAGTCACCCACGCGCCGGTCGCGCAACGCCGGACTGGCGCTTATTAATGTATTCGTGGCCGGCGGCGCGAATGCGCGCAGCTCGGGCTGCACGGTTTTGCCTGGCGATTTCGAGGCGGGGCGCGGGGTGCGTGATGTTGGGCTCATGGGCATGGTTCTCCTGATGCACAAAGCGTAGTTTTGCTTTGCGTGTGGTGTTGGGAGTTCAGCCTTCAGGCTGAAGCTCGTTCAAGCTGAAGCTTGAACTCCGAACGAGGTGATGCTGAGTTTTCGCAGCGCGCGCGGCACGGCTTCTCTGCTCGCAAATGCGTCGTTGCATTTGCCGCTGGCGAGGCCGTCCGGCGGTGCGCTGCTGAAACCTTTTCGGGTGCCGGTGAGCCGCTTATCTGGCTCGTCCAGCATGGTGAGCATTATATTCCAGTTTCGCTTTTTTGTCGATTCCCGTAAAGACCCTTAATTCCCAAAATTCCAAACAAAATGCACGGCATGTCGTTTTTTTTTGGGGGGCCAAGGGCGGTTTTCATGTTTTTAACGGAGGGCGGACATTCCTGTCCGTCATAAAAAATCAAAATGGCGGGTTAGAAAACCCGCCCTCCGTTTTTAGCGCCTGTTGTTTTGCCTTGGCGTTTTTCAATATCAAACAAAACATTAACCACAGAGAAATAAAGAGGCAAACAGAGGACACAAAGAAGACAAACCATGTGAATTTGAATTCTCTGCGAGTCGCTCTGTGTTTTCTCCGTGTGCTCTGTGGTTCAAATAGAATTCTTTTTAAAGAATGGCTGACATTCCTGGCCGCAATTAATCATAAAAAGAGGGTTGGAAAACCCGCCCTCCGTTAGCTTCTGTTCATTTTCGGCCACATGTTTGATTGCCTTGCCCTACGCGCCGATGAAAGAATGAATATCGCTGCATGGGCGAGGATGTTTCATGATCGTTCGATTCGGCGCGCCGTTTTTACTCCTGCTTCTTACGCTGCTTCATGCTCCGCGCGTGTGCGCGCAACCGCAAATCAATGGCGCCATCCCCGCCCCGTTGCCGATGCTGCCGCAAAGCAATTGGTGGAACGTCGACGTCAGTCATGCGCCCCTCGCAGCGACCAGTGATGAGATCATCGATTTCATCAACAATGGTGGTAACCGCCGCTTGCATCCTGATTGGGGCAATGCGCCGTACGGCATTCCGTTCTGCACCGTCTCGGGCAACCAGCCGCTGGTCAACGTCACGTTTCAATATGACGACCAGAGCGATTACGCTGCGCCGGGCCGGCCGCCGGGATATCCGATTCCCGAAGAAGCCAAAACGCAGCAAGGCTGGATCGAAGGCTACGTCGCCGGAGGCGGCAGCAGCGGCGACCGCCATTGCCTGATCATCGATCGCGACAATCGAATCTTGTACGAACTCTATGCGTTGCGTTGGAACACATCGCTGCAGGAATGGCGGGCCGGTTCAGGAGCGATCTGGCCGCTCGACGAAAACCTGCGGCGGCCCGACACATGGACGAGCGCTGACGCCGCCGGGCTGGCGATCCTACCGGGCCTCGTGCGTTATGACGAAGTCTACTCAAGCGAGCCAATCAAACACGCATTCCGATTCACGGTGCGCGACAGCCCCGACTACTACGTCTTCCCCGCATCGCACGAGGCGGGCGACAACGGCGACGCGCCACCGTTCGGCACACGCCTGCGCATGAAAGCGAATGTTGATATTTCGGGCTATCCCGCGCCGGTGCAGAAAATTTGCCACGCGATGAAAACCTACGGCCTGATCCTCGCCGACAACGGCTCCGACATGTACATCACCGGCACATATGATCCGCGCTGGGACATGGATATCTTTGTTCCGGCGATTCACCAAATGCACGCAAACGATTTCGAAGTCATCGAGCTCGGCTGGCAGCCTTCAAATGCGGCGCAGGCGTGGTCAGCGTACGAATAGCTTCTGCTGAAAAATCTGCAGCACCCATCCAATTTCGCCTTCAGAATGTTGAACATTAAAGTGTGCAAGCCCTGTGGCTGGATGCAAGCCAGTGCATAGTTCACGCGAAAAGTGTCAACGCATTTAAGCTTTTCAAGTGACGTAGCGCTCAATTTTCGCTGTCTAAAACATGTAACATTAATATTTACAGTCTTCAAAAATATATTTTTGAAATATGTTACTTAACATGCTTTTTGCTTTCTAACTGGTCAGCTTAAATTATCAGACAGAAAAAATACCATACATTTTAGGGAGCGCGGATGATGAAAAGGCTTAGGGGGATATTATCGGTTGCGGGTTTGGCTGCCGCCGTTCTGATGCCAGGATCGGCGTCGGCGGTGCCTGTGGTGCTGCAACTGTCGGACTTCGTGATGTTCGCGGGAGGCGGAATCGCCATCAATTCTGGCGATGAGCTACAGATCGGCGGACACACAGCGATCCACGGCAATATCGGCAGCAACGAAGATATCGCCATGGCAGGTAACCCGGTTAATGGATTCCCGGCGTTGCTTGATGGTTCAGCCTATGCCGGACGTGACATAACTCTCGGCCAGGAACTCACTGTGGGTGATGCGGCTGGTCCCCTGCGCGAAATCGTTGCCAATCGTGATGCGAACGTCGGTGGCGCAGCGATCGTCTACGGCAATGTTTACGGCAATCGCGACGTTTCGCTGGGTCAGGATACTGAGCTCCACTCGGTGGGCGGTTCAGGCGGCAATGTTGAATACACGAATAACTATAGTGATCATGCGTCGACAATCGTCGATGGAACCGTAACGTCACCTGCCTCAAAATCGTTCGCACTGATCGATATGCCGGATGCTACGCTGTTTTCGGCGGGCGGCGTGGACCAGACAGTTCCCAATGGCTCGGGCAGCGAACTGGCGCTTGGTCAAGGCACGTATGGCGCGCTGAAAACGTCAAACCAGAACCAGATTATTACGCTGGGAGATGGTGAATATTATTTTGATGAGATCGACGCAGCTAGCGGACTCGATCTGCAGATCGACCTGACCAATGGGCCCTGCAAGATTTTTGTCGTTGGCAATGTCGATATCGGCCAGAACGCCAAGCTGCTGGTGAAGGACGCAACCACGGGCGGCCAGTTTGTCTCGCTCGCGGACCGGCCGGACCTCGCCGCGAAGATCTACATGGAAACGCACGGCAAGTTTGAAATCGGCGGCAACAACCAGGGCGAAACGAACATCTGGGGCGGAACCCTGTATGCCTCCATGTTGGCCGATCAGAATGGCGACGAAATTCATATCGGCCAGTTCATGGAATGGTATGGCGCCATCTATGCCCTTGACACGATTCAGGTCATGGATCACGGCACGTGGAATTATGTGCCGTTCCCTCCTGACGAAGACGAGAATCCTCCGGTTCCCGAACCGATGACGCTGGGCCTTGTCGGCATCGGCCTTTCGGGCCTCGCGGCTGTCCGCCGCCGCCGAAACGTTAAGCTGTAAAAAAATCTCGCACAATCCATTGAAAATTGCGTACGCCGCATGGAAATAACCCATGCGGCGTATTCATTAGTGCCTTTTCAAGACAGAAAAGCCGGGATCTTACTGAGAAGCAAAGCGGACTTTAAAATCTAAGTTAATTCAAGCAACCAGTTCGCGAAGGACGCGTGGATGTTTTTCGGCAACGCGAATTAACGTTTTGGCTGCTGCGCTGGGTGCGCGGCGTCCCTGTTCCCATTCCTGTAGTGTTCGAATCGAGATTCCAAGCAACTCTGCAAACTGGGATTGTGATAGCTTTGATTTTTCGCGGGCTCGTACGAGTGCAAATGACTCTGCTGAGAATCTCCGCCCGGTACGGCCCGCCTTAATATCCTGCAAGCCCTCAAGAATTTCTGTTCCGAGGTCGCGCTGCCGTTCCCAAACTTCAATTTTGCGATTAGCCGTTTTCTTCATGATCAATCGTCTCCCTGATTTGCTTTAGAACATGCGCCGCAATGTTTTCTCGCACATTCTTTCCATATAGCGTAAGCATCCAAATTTCGTCGCGAGATGTACGCAAATAATAAATGACGCGCAATCCGCCACGTTTTCCTTTTCCGGCACTACCCCAGCGCAGCTTGCGCACGCCACCAGAACCTGGAACAATCACACCGCTTTTCGGATACAAGTTAAGGTAAGCCTGCAACTCAGCGTATTCTTCATCTGACAAATACTCAGAGACGATCCTGGTGAAAAACGGGGTCTCTATAAATTCAAACATTAATCACTATACGGCAATGCCGTATATGAGGCAAGTTTAATCTCTTGTCAGGCCATCGCGCCATTAATTTTTTCTAATCCAAACCCTTTGGGGTCGATACCGCAATCGACTTGATCTTGAACAACCCCTGGTAATAGTTCTCGTGCGGGTCGCCAATCACAAAATACTCGGGATACTTTTCGCCGTCCGCATGCCACACCGTGCTCAGCGGGGTACTCGCCTGTTGCAATAGCGCACCGGCCTCGCTCGACACACTGAAAATAAACGCTTCATCCGTTCTTTCTATTTCAACCCGATAATATTTACCCGGCTGATATTGCACGCCCTTGCGCCAGTTTGATGTCCACGCTCGCGTTGCGCCATTCCACGACCTCAGCTTGTTCGCCGTATCAAAATAGACCATGAAAATCGGACGCGGCATCCCGTTGCCCCAGATGTTGTTGTCCACGTCGATCACCACCTTGCGGTGCTGATGCCACCAGTCGTTGGTGTGATGCTCATTGGGCAGCGCATCCGTAATGCTCAGCAGGTAACAGCCGTTTTCGTTGGGCGGCCCTTCGCTGTATTGCGGGTCGCGCGGCAGCTTGGCGATGTTTGCGAGATCGTATTGAATATCGCCCGCCACAACGCTGATTTTGTATCTTGGCGGCAGCGGCCGCGTGCTGCGGATGATCGCCGAATCGAGATATGAATTCGACCGCTGCATACACGGCAACTTGCCATCGATCACGAATGTCCCGTTGCGGAAGAGTTCAAACGTCAGCGCGCCGTCGGGACCATACGTCGCGCCATCGATCGGCACAACCGGCGTCGAGAAATTGCAGATTATCGTTTGCGTCGTAAGAGACTCCGCATGAAGCCGAGCAGTGAAAATCAAAAGCAATCCAACGCCGGCCAATTTAGGCAAAGAATTCAACCGCATGCGCTGCATGAAAGATACCCGCCAAGCCATGAATCATCACGGCAGGGCGGGTGAAAATCAATTCACATTATGGCTTATTGCGCAGGCTTCAAGTTGCGTCGCTCAACCTTTCTCTTGGTGTACTGCGAAACCTGTTTGACAGTACCGTCATTTAAAATCTGTTCCACATAATAGAAATATTCTTCGCCAACCTTCACACTCGTATCTTCAAAGGAAAATTCTTGAAATGAACCAGCTGGCACGGCATCCGTTTTATTTGGAATGATGATCGTAATAAATGGGAGTCTAGCCCCTCCCTCCAAACTAATGGCCCGACGAATATTGAAGCCTCGCCCCGGTGAAGTTCCAGCCGTGTGTGTCCAACGTATTGACACAACTCCCGGCTGCCCCGCATAGGTTTTCATCTCCTCAGAGTTTAATTTTGCGCTAACCCACTCCGGTCGTTCAGCAGCATCGGTGTCAGGAATGGCTACCGGTAGTACAGGTGCTTTTAATTCTGCCAAATCACCACTGATGCGCCAGATGTCGCCCGGGCTGACCGTCCCGTTCGACGGATCGTACGTATGCGGAATCAGCTTCCGCTCCGATTCAGTCGAATTGGCGGCATCGTATTGAAAGTAATCAATATCATATTTGCGGTCCGGCCCGGCACTCCACATGATCCAACCCGACGGACGCGGTTCTCCACCCACCGTCACAACCGCATTCTTGAGATTCCCGTTTTCCCGCAGGACTGCTGAAACTGACGCCTTGCCGGAATTGTAATATCGGTAACCTGGCTGCACTTCTTCAGCAAACGGATCAGTCGGCATTTTTGTGAGGTAAGCTATTGGCGTTGTAAGTGTCATCGGAACATCAGGTCCCAGCGGGAGAAAAGTTGGCGGACCTGACGGTCCTGTTCTTAATACCTTTACGAGATTCAGGTTGTCTTTGGCAGGGACGACCATCACCCGTCTCGCCGATGAACCGGGAAATGAATTTGCATCGACATAGTAAGCTTCGAGCGCAGTCTGTAATGAGCGCAAGTCTGATTTGGCCTTGAACACATCCGCCGCGATTTGCTTTTCCCTGGCCGCATCCAAGTCACCCACCATCGCCACCGATACGATCTTGAATCCCGTCGTGGCCGGCGTTTCCATTTGATAAACACGCATCGTAACAGCGCCACCACCTACGGGCTGGGGATGGCCCTGACTTGTTGAAGTTGTCTCTTCGATAAAGTTATAAGTCGTTCCTTGTTCGTCATAACCGACGAATTTGAAAGCCATGCCAACATTCCCCTCCGTCCCGTCCGGCGTGAGCCACAAGATCAGTTCAACATTGCCTTCGGCCTGCTCGGCCCCCACCACTGCAAGCGCCGCACTGTAACCTTGAATAACTACGTCGCTCTTGAGCACTATCGGATTTTGGTCGGCGATGCGCCACGGTCCGGCGATAACGCCTTCGGCTCCAGAGCCGTTCGCCGCGCCTGCAGGCTGGGGATTTTCGCTTTGGCCCCAACCCCGAACCAACGGTGCGGCAACTAAACCCAAAACAATCAGGCCCGTCAAAAAAGCTCGGCACCCGCTGCTTTTAAAAAGTTCCATTCTCATTGAGAGACTTCCTCTCTCACCAGCTGCGCGTCTTGCGGTTGATCTTTTTTCATGGCGAATCCCTGCAACTCGAGCGCGACGATCTGTTCGCCGGCGGCCATCGGCCGTTCTGGTCGGAACACAAGCAACTTTGGCCCTTCCGTCCCGTTCAGCGAGCTCGACTCCTCGACGAAAGCGTGTTTTCCACCTTCCGCATCATAACCGCAAAATTTGCCTGGCGTTTGCGGGCCATTCTTTCCCATCAGCAGTACCAGCCGCACGCTTCCATCCCCTCGGTCGGCGCCGATCACAGAAAGTAATCCGAGATCGCCCACAAAAATCGGATTGCCATCGGCCAGCTTCCACGGCCCGTAAAGTTTCGGCGTGGAATCCATGGCGCGAGTCATTCCAACGGAATAAAACTTGCCGGCGGTCAAGGGCACCGCGCTTTGCATCATCTGCAACGTGGCTGATGTCCCCGCGGCAGCACTTATCGACTGGACGACTGGCGTCGTCGCCTGCGCAAGCTGCTTCTCGGCCGGCTTCTCTTCCGGCTTTTGCAAATTCACCGTGTCCGGTTTTGCTTCTTTCAAAGGCTGATTCGAAGTTAATGGCCCCTGTGTTTGCAAAATCTCCGATGTCTCGGCCGGCTTACTCCGTTCCGCCAACTTCTCCGACTTGTGGATTGACCCCAACGTCATGATCGTCCCCACGCCGACGATAAACGCCGCCGAAGCGACCAGGCCGGCCGTCTTGATCGTCGCCGTACTCCATATGCTCGCCTTGAGTGCGCCCGCGCTTTTCATCGTGGCCATTCCCGCGCCGGCCGTGCCCCCCGCCACCAACCCTGCTTGCGCATGCGTGAAAATCACCGCCGCGCTGAACGCCGACGGCGGCTGCAGCAACGCGGCCCCGAGGGTAACCACACCCAGTCCGCCCAACACATCGCCCAAACCCGCGCGCCGTGCCAGCGGCTCCAGTTCCTTGATGCCCTTATCCATGCGCCGCGAGATCGTTGCCTGGTTGATCTCCAGCAGCCCGGCGATTTCCGTTTGCGTCAGCCCGTCGTAATAATGGAGCTGGAGCGGCACGCGTGTCTCGTCGGGCAGCTCGTCCATAATTGCATCAAGCCGCGTGCGCATTTCCTTCTGCGCCGCGATGGTATCGGCCCCTGATGCAGGCGCCGGCTGTGTCGGTAGCGGATCCATGATGACCTCCCTCTTGGCGCGCCGCGTGCGTCGCATGCGCAGGTTATTGGCTTCGTGGATGGCCAGGCGATACAGTGCCTGACCGGGAGGGTCGGCCGTGTTTTGTGAAAACGTGTGTTTTTGAATTTCTGCAAACAGCCGCGCATACGCCGCCTGGAACGCATCGCGCGCATCTTCATCGTTGTTCAGGATGCGCCGGCACAGCGTCCACACCAGCGCGCGCGTCTGCGTATACACCGGCTCGAAATTCCGCTGGTCCGGCCGGGCCAGAAACGCCTGCCAGATTTGCTGCAGGCTGTTTCTGCTCTGCGACCCTCTGCGGCTCTCTGTTTCCTCTGCGGTGAATCTTAATTCATCGGGCATTGATCGGTTCTTCCTCTCCAGCGTCGCTGTTGAGCAAAAGAACGTCAAATGCGGAAATTATGCGCCTGTGATGCAAAAAAATATTCCGGTGCGATGCAACATCGGCCCGGAATATCAGAGCCCGACTTGGTTTAGTGGATGATGTTCAGGAAAAACTAATTAAAGGATTGCTGTTTGATCCGCCAGAGGTCCCCCGGACTGATCGTCCCGTTGCTTGGGTCATATGTCTGAGGCGCAAAGGCTTTTAGCGTCTTGGTCGTATCGTTCGGATCATAATTCTGCCAGGCCAGATCGTATTTTCCATCGGGCCCCGGGCTCCACGCCACCCAACCCGGAAGTTTTCCATCCTTCATTCCTTTAGCCGTAGGTATCGTGGTGCTTGTTATCGAGAAATACTGAAACGTATGCCCCTCCTCCTTGGTAAAAGGGTCTTGAAACAGGCTTGTCAAATAGGCAACAGGCGTCGTAAGCGTGGCCGGGGCGAGCCCGCGCCAGTCTGGAGAATTTGGATCAACTCCCGCAATCGGTGCGCCAATCTGGAAGGTGGGCAGGCTCCAGGCTGCTGATGGGCCTTTGCCGGGCAGGCTGGCATGGATCGACTTTGACACATCCTCGGTAGAGGCCGGATATTGCGCGTAATCCACGAAATAGGATTCGATCCCCGTCGCCACCGAACGCATATCGCTCCTGGCCCTGAAGTATTTCTCGCGTGCTTCCGCCTCCAGCGCTTCGCGCGTGTTTCCTTCCATCGCAATCGAAACGATCCGGAAACCCGTCGCTTCGGGCGTTTCAAGTTGATAGACGCGCATCAAATACTGGCTTGCAGGTACTCCAAAATTCTTGCTTCTGGAACTCGACACTTCGATGAAGTTGTGGTCGTTCCCCTTGTCATCGGTGCCGGTAAATCTTATTCCCTCGCTCAGCTTTGTGTCGGCGGTGGTCAGAAGAACAAGCTGAACTTCACCGTCGGCGCGTTCCGCGCCCGTTACGCAAATAATCCAGGGCGAACTCGTTGGGCGAATTGGATTTTCATCGGCGATGCGCCACGGCCCGCCGATGATGCCGATTGGTCCCTGATCCTCTGCGCTTTGCGCAAGGCTCCGCGTCAGCGGCAGCACGATCGCCGCTGCCGCGATGGCGAAGATTGCGATCAGGCCCGGTTTAGAAATTTTGAATGAATTCGTAGCCACTGCTGCGCTCCTTGATCTTTGTTCAGCGTCGTTCTTACTGTTTGATGCGCCAGACGTCGCCGCCGCTGCTGGTCCCGTTTGTCGGGTCATACGTTTTGGGCAGCAGTGCCTCCAGCGTGGCGGCTGGGTTGTCGGCGCAGTAATCAGCCCAATTAATGTCGAAGTTGCCGTCAGGCCCGGGGCTCCACAGCAGCCACCCGCCGCCGTTTGCAAAATATTGATAGGTGCGCCCCGGCTGGTCGAAAAATGCATCATCGGGATACGACTGGATATAGGAAACAGGCGTCGTCAGCGTCATGAATTTCTCCGCCTCGGATTTCCATATTCTGAACGAGGGCCACTTCCAGCTATTTGTATTGCCCAGTCTACTGGCCACGGCGAAATGGATCGATCCTTCGACATCCTGTGTCGAAACGGGATATGCGTTGTTGTCGACAAAGTAAGATTCAAGGGCGGTGGTAATCAAGCGCAGGTCTTGCTGTGCGCGCTTGAATCGGCCCGGCATTGAGTTGTCTTTTTCGGCGATGCCGGATTCATCTGAATTTGCCGTCATCCCAATCGAAACAATCTGGTTTCCGGATTCGGCAGCCAGCTTATACTCATGCATCCCGAGCTGCTCTCCACCCTGGGTTTGGCTTTGGGTTTGCGTTTTGCTTTTCACCGCGACGAATTCGTGCGCCGTTCCTTCACTGTCATAGCCAACGAATTTCAAACTTTCCGGCAGTTTTGCGGCAAGATAGATCAGCCCAACTTTCCCATCCGTTCGTTCGGCGCCCACGACGCATATCAGCGCATCATTTTTTTCCAAGAGGATCGGATTGCCGTCCGCCAGCCGCCAGACCTGTTGAGACATATTCGCAGCCGGACTTTGCGGGTTGGCCGCGGGAGCGTTCGCGGCAACCGGTGATGAAACCGGTTGAGAAACGGAATTATCAGCAATCAGCTTCTCTTTCGCTTTTTCCGAAATGCCGGCGAGCGTATTCAAGGCATCAGCCGTCGAATTCTTCACTTGCTGCATCGATTCGGCCACCGAACTGGCGACGGCGCCTCCTCCCATGGCCGGTTTCGACGATTCCGATTTCTCTTCTTGAACTGAATTACCAACTGAAACAGCCGTTGGCACCGGCGCGTGCGACTTGTTGATCGCCCCGAGCGTCATGATCGTCCCTACGCCGACGACAAACGCAGCCGATGCAATCGCAGCCGCCATCTTGACCTTTGCGGTCGCCAAAATTGCGGCCTTGAGCCCCGTCGAGCTGCTCGCAAACATCCCTCCCGCGATGCCCGTCCCCGCCGCCAGCGCCGCATTGGCCTGCGCGAAGACCACGGCGGCGCTGAATGCGGCGGGCGGCTGCAGCAACGCGGCCCCCAGCGTAACAATACCCAATCCGCCCAACACATCTCCCAGCCCGGCGCGCCGCGCCAAGGGTTCGAGCTGTTTGATTCCCTTCGTCATCCGTCGCGAAATCGTTCCTTGATTGGTCTCCAGCGCGTCGGCGATTTCGCCTTGCGTCAGGCCGTCGAAATAATGCAGCTGCAGTGGAAGACGATAATCGTCCGGCAGCAGCCGCATCAGCGCTTCCAGATGTCCGCGCAACTCCTTTTGCGCGGCCAGGCGATCCGCCCCGGCCACCACCGCGGCTTGATTCGGCAATGGATCCATGGCGACCTCTCTTTGTGCGCGGCGCTTTTGCCGCATGCGCAGATTGCCTGCTTCGCGCACAGCCAGGCGATATAGGAATTGTTTGGAGTTTGATTTCAGCGCTTCGTCCAGCGGCCGGCTCTTGACCACGCTCAGCAGCCGGGCATACGCCGCCTGGAACGCATCGCCCGCATCTTCTTCGTTCATCAGGATGCGGTAGCATAAAGTCCAGACCAGCGCCCGGCTGGCCTCAAACACCGGCTGAAAATGCGCTTGATCGGGATTGGCCAGAAAGTTTCGCCAGAATTCCTGCGGATCGTGCGGCATCAGAATTTCCTCGTTCCAGAATGTTGCTCCACTGACAAGGAACGGCAAAGCGTGAAAATTATGCAAAAAAAGTTACAGGGGTTCTTTTTATCGGATTCCTGCGCTAAACTGTGGCCGTGTGCGACCTCCACCACCAGTATCTGGTAGCTCTCGAACCATTGCTCGCGCGCTGCACCGCCGCTCCCCACGCAGCCGGAGAGCAACTGCTGCGCGTCGCCGAATTGACGCTGGCCGCCAATGAAAAAATAAACCTCACCGCCGATGACGAGCCCCAACTTTTCTGGCCGCGTCATATCGAAGACAGTCTTCAGGCTGCAGCCTTGCTCACAAATCGACTCCCCGCTGAAGTTCTCCAACAGCCAATCCTCGACGTCGGCACGGGCGGCGGCATGCCGGGCCTCGTCTGGGGCATCTTGTGGCCGTCGGCTCCGCTCAGCCTGCTCGAGGCGCGCCAACGCCGCGCCGATTGGTTGCGCGACGCCTGCGGCGCACTGGCATTTCCATATGCCCAAATCTTTGCCGCGCGCGCTGAAACACTGGGTCAGGACCCCGCGCATCGCGAAACCTACAGCCTCGTCACGGCGCGCGCGCTTGCGCGCCTGGCCGCTTTGCTGGAATTCACGCTTCCCTTCGCACGCATCGGCGGCTACGTCGCCGCGATCAAGTCGGCTGATTGCCTCGAGGAATTACACGAGGCCGAATTCGCGCTTCAGGAACTCGGCAGCGAACGCAAAGCGGTCGAGTTGCTCCCTTACACTCGCAGCGATGGCAAGGCGTGCGTCGTTTTGCTCATCCCCAAGCTGCGCCCCACTCCCGCGGCCTACCCGCGCCGCGAAGGCATTCCCGCCCATCATCCGCTTTAAGCTTCTCTTCACATGCTTCGCGCTTTCCTGTTGTGTTCGATCAGGCTAAGATCGTGTTCCGCGTCTTTGCGTCGCGTAAATTCACCAGGGCTCTCCGCACTGCATGGCACACCCCATTACCCCCTTGAACGCCGTGATTCTAGGCATCGTCGAGGGGTTGACCGAATATCTCCCTGTTTCTTCGACCGGCCACCTCATCCTCGCTTCGCATTTGCTCGGCCTCGATAACCCAACGATCCCCGCGGATGTGCAACAGGGGATCAAGGCCTATGAAATCGTAATTCAGGCCGGCGCAATCCTGGCCGTGCTTGGCCTCTATTGGCGTCATGTGCAACGCATGTTCTTTGGCCTGTTCGGCCGCGATGCGGGTGGTCGTGCCCTGCTGCTCCAATTGTTCGTGGCCTTTCTGCCTTCCGCCGTCTGCGGCCTGCTGTTCGGCAAGGTCATCAAAAGCAAACTGTTTGGCCCAGGACCGGTCATCTTCGCCATGATAGCCGGCGGCATCTTAATGTTGCTCGTCGAGCGCTGGCGCAGGCGCCGGCCCCAACTCCCCGGCGTCGCCAGCGTCTCGAACGATCTTGGGCGAAGCGCATCCTACAATTTTGGCTCCATGACGCTCGAATCGATGACGTGGCGGGCCGCCGTACTCATCGGCCTCGCGCAATGTCTCGCCTTGTGGCCCGGCACCAGCCGCTCCATGGTCAGCATCGTCGCCGCGCTGCTACTCGGCTTTTCGCCGGTTGCCGCGGCGCAGTTCAGCTTCCTGCTTGCCCTCCCCACGCTCGGCGCCGCCACGCTTTATGATTTTCTCAAGCATCGCCACGACCTGCTGCTCGCCAGCGGCCCTGCCAACCTCGCGCTCGGTTTCGTCGTTTCATTCATTGTCGCACTGCTGGCAGTCAAGTGGCTGGTTGCTTATCTGAACCGCCATGGCTTGACGATTTTTGGCTACTATCGCATTGTGCTGGGCACGATCCTGCTTCTGCTGTCGATCAGCTAAGGACTGACTGTTTGCATGCTCCCTGACGACTTGAAAAAACGCCTGGGCTCACTCGCCGATGAATTCGAAGCCGAATTGCGCGCCTTCTGTGCCAGTCGCTCGGCGGAATTCGTGCCCAACCTTCACGATGCAATGCTCTTTGCTTTGGGCGCCGATCTGGACGATCCGACCTTGCGCGGCAAACGCATCCGCCCGCTGCTCTGCCTGCTCACCGCCGAGGCCTTGGGCGCTTCGCGCAAACTCGCCATGCCTTTTGCGCTCTCCATCGAACTGATGCACAATTTCGCCCTCGTTCACGACGACATGGAAGACGGCGACGTCATGCGGCGCGGCCGAGAAGCCGCCTGGATCAAATACGGCATCCCGCACGCCATCAACATTGGCGACTATCTCCTGGTTCAGACCAGTGCCGCACTTACCGAATGGGGCCCCGCCGAACTCAACCCCGAGTTGCGCTTCCGCCTCTTGAAGTTGATCACGCACGCGCTCGACCACACGCATATCGGCCAGGCGCTCGATATGAACGCGCGCCATTCCGCTTCGTTCACGACGGATGACTACCTGCGCATTGTTCGCGAGAAAACAGGTTACTATCTCGCCGCGCCGATTCAGGGCGGTGCGCTTGTCGCTGGCGCCTCCGATTCGATTCTCGTACGCATCGGCGCCATGGCGCAGTTCCTGGGTCCGCTGTTCCAAATCATGGATGACATTATAGATCTGACCCACGGCAAGGGTCGCGAAGCGGTCGGCTCCGACGTGCGCGAAGGCAAACGTTCTTATCTCGTGGCTCACGCAGCCGAACACGCCTCTTCCTCCGAGCGCAATGAACTCTTCCGTATTCTGGACAAGCCGCGCAATGAAACAACCGAAGCCGACGTCGCGCGCGTGATCGAAATCTTTAACAACCATCAGTCGATTGAGGCTGGACGTGCTTTTTGCACTGAATTATATGAGCGGTCCCGTACCGAATTAACCCAATTGCCCCCCGAACTCGCCGAACCGCTCGGCCATATTTTTGAATCCCTTGTTCATCGGCAGCATTGAATTAACACGAGTTATAAAACTCATCTCCGCGGCTGCAACCTCCCCTGCAAAAAAAAAATTTAAAGTAAACTCAAGCCCCACCGATAAAAGAGATTAGAGGCGATCCTACTCGCTTCGGTGACATAAGGGGAATTCAAATTGGGGGGGATGTCTGCCATGCAGGCAAACGTAGAGTCTTTTTGTTTTCAGCACAATCCATCGGATAACTCGATGAGCCTGGCCGTGCGCGAGAAAATCGCCGAATGGGCCAGCATTCTCGAGTTCTTCAAAGACCATTTGAAGAACGGCGTCAACCAGTGGGAGATCGACCTGCGCCCGCTGTCGTTCATCAATAGCGTCGGACTCGGCGCGTTGGTGACGATGAACACGAGCTGCCGCGTTCAAAAGGGCAAGTTTCAGGTCATGGTCGAACCCAACTCGCAAATTGCGCGTGTTCTAAAACTTTCCCGCCTGCAACTCATCATGCAGATCGTCGAGTCCGCGAGTTCCTCATCGAAGCCTGTCTTTCCACGTGGTTTCATCGTCGAGCCCGACAAGGCGGTTTCCTGTGCGGCATGATTTGAAGATAACTTCTTCAACCGGCTTTCAAAACGATCGGCGCGCTTTACAACCTGTTGATCAATCGGCCCTGCCGCGCGAAAGCCGCCTTGAGTCACAGCTCGACTCGATCATGCGCGAAGCGTGCAAACGCGGCCACGCCCTGGCAGCTTTATCTAATCTTCCTGCCAGGCAGTAAATCGTTCAAACGATCGATCATTTTCTCACGCAAAGCCGCAAACGCGCGCAAGAAAGAAAAAGGATTTTTTAATCTGGAACTCAAGAAATCAGGAATAGGAGAGACAGATAAGGAAATAAGAATTTTTTATGTGGACGGCTGGTTATTCTTAAGCGCCTTTGCGGCTTTGCGTGAGATAAATATCGATTTCTTCTTTTCCTGAGTTCATGAGTTCCTGATAAAAAAATTATTTATAAAGTTCCCAATTCTCAGCCGCGTTCCCGTTTCCAATAACCACAGCCTGGTTCAAGATCTGGTTATCCACTTGAATTCCCGCAAGGCCGCTCGCCGGTACGGCATTCGCCTTGAACTGTCCCGTTGCCACTCCGCCGGTAAATAGTGAATTCCCCGTCGCCACCCCCGCCGAACCAATCCACTTCTTCACGGGCGTCGTGTTCGCCACAAAATTGGAGAACACCCCTCCGACGTTGGCCGCCGCCGAATTTTTATTCAAACTGGCGGTCAATACGCTGGTTCCCAACGGGCTGATCACTGTCGGCGCCACAGCCAGACTCAATTGCAGCCGCGGCGTCAATGTTATCGCCGGCGCTCCGCCTGCGGTCCCCACAGTTGCCGGCGCCGCATTGCTGCCCCACCAGTTGTTTTGCGCAACGACGGCGGCCCCCGTCCCCTGTGCAAAAATATCCGCCGCAATATTCGCCTGGTTGGCAAACATCCGCGTGAAACTTACATTCATCGTCGACCCCACCCCCGAAGCCGCGTTGTAAAACGCTCCTCCCGATCCCGAGCCGTTATTGTTCGCATCCGCCTTGTTCCCCGTCGCATTGCTTCCCTTAATAGTGGTGCTCACCGGATTGACATTCAACGCCACCGATCGTCCATAACCGCCCCCATGCCGGTCGGCCCTGTTCCCCGTCATAGTGCACGCCGTCACTGTCAGGCTGCCTGATTGATGCGCAATCGCCCCGCCTTCCTGCAGGCTTGTGTTCGAAGTAAATGCACATTGCTCCAGCGTCACGGCATTGCCGGAACCGCAATTCACAAGCAACGCGCCGCCGCCAAAACCGAGCTCGATCGTTGTCTGCGCCTTGTTGAACACAAAAACGCTGTTCCTGATTTGCGCCGTGCAGTTATGCAGCGCCACCGCGCCGCCGCCATCCAGCGCGGTGTTGCTGGTCAGGGTGCAATCGGTCATTTCCAGACGATTGGCCATTTGGCCCGCGGTCGAGCGCACGCCGACCGCTCCACCATTCAATGGCGAACTGTGATTGCGTAGCCGGCTGTTGATCAGCGACAGCTTCTTGCCCCCTGTTTTCGCCCCGGTGTAGTCGGTCCCGCGCAGCAGCACGCCCGCGCCTTCAGCCGGGAATCCAACCGGCGTCTGTCCCTTCTGCAGCGTGACGTCGCGCAGCGTCAGGCTTGCGCCATGGCAATCGAAAATGCGATCCAGCGATTTGCCATCAATGACGGTCAAATTGATCCCCGCCCCCTGGATCGTAACCGGATTTCGTATATCGAGGTCACCGCTTGCGGGCACAAAGCTCGTCGGCCCCTTGCCTGCCAGGTCGGCCGGCCCCAGCGTCAACTCAAACGTCCCCGCCGGCAACACGATCGTGTCGGAACTCGCCGTCGAATTGGCCAGCAGGATCGCATCGCGCAGCGAATACGGCGCGGCTGCATCGGCCGTGTCCGCCATGACCGTCACGTTGTACGTCGCGGCTTTTATTCTTATCGCGCACGAAAAGAACATCAGCCCCAGCAGGCAGTGCCGGCGCCAGGCGCGCAGGAAGCGACAGGCAGTTCTTGGCATGATCAGGTTTGCGATGGGTAAACCCCTTGCAGCGCGATGACAAAGTTCAGCGCAAGGTACGGCGGCATATTATTGTGCGGCTGGCTTCCGCCGACGGTCGCCACGGCCTCCGCCTTCATCTGCGCATCCGCCGCGCCTGTGCCATAAATCGGGGCCAGATCGCGCCCTTCAATCGCAGGCAAGGCGCTCGCCGGCGATTCCAGCGTGCCCGCGGCATTCTTGCAACCCAGCGCATGCGCGTGCGCCGGCATTTCACTCAGCAGCAACGTATGCGCCAACTCCCCGCCGGTCTGCCCCAGCGTCATGTTCAATCCCCTGCTGAACGGAATTCGTCCCTGCAGGTTGGGCAATGCAAAGGTCGTCTGCCCATTGCCGCCATAGGTTGTGCCGAGCAGTGAAAAAAGCGCCTGGTTCTGGTTGATCGCCAGCAGCTGCCCATTGCACAACGCCCACCCCTTGGGCGCAAAGTTGAAGCTGACCAACCGGATTTCGGCGAGATACGGTTCACTCATGATGCATACTCACGTCTGCGTGGGAAATATCCCGAACAGCGAAATAATAAAATGAATCGCCACAAACGGCGGCATGTTCTCATGCGGCTGGCTTCCGCCAGCGATCCCGAGCGTATTCGCCGCCAGCGCCGCGCCAGGCGCGCCTGTGGAATAAATTTGCGTTCCCGCTCCCGCATCGCGCGCCGCCAACGCGCCCGTCGGTGTTGCCTGCGTTCCGATTGCTGTCCGCGCCCGCACGGCATGGGTATGCGCCGGCATTTGCGTCGAAGTCAACGTCACCGTTTCGCCTCCGCCTGCCTGGCCGATCACATTTCCATTCCCCGGATGCAGCGGGAATCGCCCCCGCAGGTCCGGCAGCGCAAACGTAGTCATTCCGTCCCCGCCATACGTTGTGCCGATTAATGTGAACAACGTATCGTATTCCGAAATTGATAAGAGCTGCCCGTTGCAGAACGCCCACCCCAGCGGCTCAAAATTGCCGGCAAACATTCTGATTTCTCCCATGTATGGCTCGGGCATGCTGTTCGCATCTTTCTCTGCTAGTTGCGCGGCGGAAATACACCCTGCAAGGCGATGATATAGTTCAACGCCAAATATGGCGGCAGATTGTTGTGCGGCTGCCCGCCTCCCACCGAACTCACGGCCGTTGCCCCCATCGTCGCGTTGGCCGGACCCGGCGCGAACGGCGTAATGCTTTCCGCCGCGTCGGCGGCGAAAACGTTCCCGGCCGGCGTGGTCGCATTGCCCGGGCCATTCACGCCGAGCAGTGCGTGCGTATGCGCAGGCAGTTCACTGGGTAGTAATGTCACCTCTGCAACTCCCGAAACTTCTCCCAGGTCGCGGCTCGACAGTCCCGGCCCCTGCCCCGCATGCAGCGGCGCACGGTCCTGCAGGTTGGGCAGGGCAAATGTCGTCTGTCCATTACCGCCGTAAGTTGTACCGAGCAACGCAAACAGCGCCGTGTTTTGCGCAATCGAAATGAGCTGCCCATTGCAAAATGCCCAACCCTTCGGCGCAAAGTTCCCCGTAAAAATCATGATCTCCGCGACAAATGGCTCGGTGCTCACGATTACGCTCCTTTGGTTGAGTTATCCGTCAGCCGGCTGAACGCCGCTTCATAGATCAACGCGTTTCCCTCGCGGCCGACCGGCACCAGGAAAATTTCCAGCTTATCGCTCCCGCTTTCGAGCGCGTACATCCCCTGCCGCAGCGGCGTCTCACCTGTTCCCCTGAAAACCACGGAAAATTGCTGCAGCGATTGCGTGGCCGAAATTTGCTGCTTAGGCTTCTGCGTGATCTCGGCAATTTCAAGCCGGACCGCATTTCCCTCATTCGTAGTTGTTTGGAAAATCGCGCCGCGCCACGTTTCAAAAATTTCAGGTGATAGGTCTTCGACCATGATCCAGCCTCCGCGAGTGCGCCATGTTGGTCCCGCCGCCGGCATCGGGCCGCTGCTCGCCATCAGGCTTTCGGCCGCCAAACCATGGCTTAACCCACCCGTCAGCGTCAGGACGACGCAACCTTGGAGAAATTTGCGCCGTGAGTGCATGCGTCTCCCCGGTCCCGTTAAAAATTGCGCTGTCATTTCATCCAAGATTTTCCCGTCCGGCAACAAAATACGGTTCGGTTCCTATCGAATTGGTTAAGCGCCGGCATTAGTCCTGTTGCCCGCCGCGCACTTGTGCAGCCACGACGCGCTCGATCCCCGCCAGGTCTTTGATCGCCCGCCCCTCGCACCATTCACCCGAATTAATAATCTCGGTCAATAATGTCTGAGCTTGCCCCTCCCCGCATTCGACCATCAATATCCCGCCCGGCTTCAAATACTTCGGCCCCTCTTTGATCAACCTCCGCAAATGATCTAATCCATCTTTCCCGCTGAACAGCGCCCCCGCAGGCTCGTGCTTCGCCACTTCCGGCATCAATTGTTCCCGCTCCCCTTCCGCGATATACGGCGGATTGGATAAAATCGCATCGAAGAGGTCCTCGCCTACCAACGCCTCATACAACGATCCGCACACAAACGAAATTTGCTCCGCGCATCCATGCGTCGCGGCATTCTCACGCGCCACTTCAAGCGCATCTTGCGAAATATCGGTCGCCACAACGCGCGCGTCGGGCATTTTTTTGGCAATCGCAATCGCGATCGCCCCGCTTCCCGTTCCGATATCCGCCACGCGCAATTCGCCTGCACATGCTCGCGACACCAGCCACTCCAGCACATCTTCAACCAGCACTTCGGTCTCGGGTCGCGGGATCAGCACCGCCGGCGTCACCTTCAGCTTCAGTCCGAAAAATTCCCGATGTCCCACAATATAGGCCAGCGGTTCGCGCTTCAGCCTGCGCGCCAGCAAATCACGCGCACTCCCGCGCTCTCGTTCATTCAGCGGCCGTTCGCCTTGCGTATAGACCTCAAGCCGCGTCATCCCCAGCGCATGCGCCAGCAACAGGCTCATGTCGAGCGCCGCGGTCTCAATCCCCGCGCGCTTCAGCCGCTCCGCCCCCAGCCGCAGCGCCTCCGTGAGTGTTAAGACCTGATTTTCCAGCACAGCCTCATTCGTTCTCAAATGTTCTGCGCCAAGCGCACTCACTTGATTCTCTACTTTTTTTCAGATTTCTTACGAGCGGCTTCTAGCGTCTGCATTGCCTTGTGATCTGAATTATTTTCGCTTCCTTGTTAGCCCCAAAGGGGCGTCCGGTTATTAGATGGGGATGAAAGCCCGTGGTTTCCATGCTAATGAAGTGGCTTGTCGAAGGC
>JADMIO010819995.1_pt1 | contig 29160 bp, 35 predicted proteins | sample 8958161 | NCBI WGS metagenome assembly JADMIO01 (sample SAMN16585339, study PRJNA669376) | soil metagenome | isolation source: Crop rotation soil | place: USA: Cullars Rotation, Alabama | collected 2011 | reverse complement strand
CGCGACAACTTGTCCACGTGGAATTCTAAGCTTAGGATCCCAATGTGCTGGAAAGCGGCAGTGTGTTTTTAAGACAATCAAATTTATAAAAATTGGTCTGTAGAGTTGGGGTAGTGGAAAAAGGATTGTTGTTTAAAGGATCGTAGTTTTAAAAGTTCTGAATAGAATCGGATTAAATAATCGGTTCGGGGATTAAATAAACTTTTCTTATTTGTAGTGCGCCTTGATTGGTTGGTTGATTGCTGCTTGATTGAGTTGCTGCATGTTTTGATTGCTGTTAACTATTAGAAGAATTTAGAAGTGATAGGCGGCTGGGAAGCCGAGAGCGTGCTGGTAAGCTGCGCTGTATGCAATGGGGGCGGCATAACCGTGATGGGCCGGGGCATAGCCGTGGTGGGCCGGGGCGGCGACCAGGGCACCATGGTGAGCCGGGGCAGCCAACAAAGCACCGTGATGGGCGACCGGGGCAGCGATATGAGCGGGGGCGTAATGGGCCGGTTCAGCGTGGATCGGAGCGGCAACCAGACCAGGCTTGTTGATCACGGTGGCAGCGGGGTCCTAAATCAAGAAAATCAAGACACCAAAAAAGTTCTATAGGAAAGTTCTTTTGTCTTTTTCGGCTTTTGTACAAACCTTAGGCTCAACACCGGGCTCGTTGGTCTGAATGTTGGCACGGAAACCGGCTTCATCAGCAACGTAGTTGACAATTCGAAGTCGGCCATCAGCATCTCGAAGACCATAACTGCCAACCTTGTTACCATGAGCATCACCCTGTTCTCGTCGGAAAGTGCCACCGGTCGAGTGGTCCTCGTTGTATCCGAAAGCATAGTTGCCAATGTTCTATCGAGCAAAAAAAAGTATTCGTTAAGTAAGCTTAATCGGTTGATTAAGGAAAAAAAGTTTAGTACATCTTGAGATCTGAACTGGGCCGAGGTGCCGGTGTTGACGATGGCGGCATGATGGGCCGGGGCAGCCAGGAGAGCTCCGTGATGACCGAACGGTACAACGCCAGCCGAGGCGGCGGCAAAAAGACCGAAAATGATGGCAATCTAAATCAGTGAAGGAAAAAAAGAACACCGATGAAACATAATTAAGAGAGCTGTTAATTGCTGAGCACACGCAAGACAGAGCACGAACGGATCAGATAACGGATCGGATAACGGATCGGATTTTCTGTTAAGGGTATTCCACTCTTCGAGCAACTTTTCTGTACTTTGACTTTCTTAGACTAACCTTCATTGTTGAGTGTGGCAGTTGAGTTTCTGTCTAAGAGTTGTGAAAGTGAAAGTTGTAGACTGAATTGTGGCCGTTCTGAATCTGACCCGTCGGGTTTAAATAGGTCCGAGGGCGTGCATAGGAGAGCCGGCTCGAGAGGTATGGACCGTAGAGACATCCTACTCATAACAAATATTTTCGTTCTTTGCCAAGTTGGCCCAATGAGAGCACGGTTGAGCAGGCCTGATTGAGGGAGGGTGAAGAGAGAGAGAGAGAGAGAGGGAGAGAGATGCGGAGAACGGGAGGGAGAGAGCCGTTGATCGCTTTCTTTATGTGAAAGCCGGACCCGAGGCCACTTTTCGGGCTTCGGCGTCCAAGGCCGAGCGACGCCCAGGTAAGACCGACCGAAGTGAGAGTGAGAGAGAGAGAGAGACCAAAAGAGCGAGAGGGACAGAATAGAGAGAGAGAGAGAGAGAGAGAAGGAGAGAATCGAAATACCAAGCGGGATGGCCGTGTTCTCCTTTATAACTTGGTCCACCGAAAATCCGAAGCCTGCTCTCAGTCACTTTCACTTTCTCTACAGTTTGCCTCCCGCACTTTCGCTCTCCCCTCGATCTCCCCAGTATAATTTAGCTTTTGTTTCGGTTTTGGCCGTTGTTCGAATGCGTGTTTTAATCTGATCACTTTTGCGCAATTGAAGGTCAAACCTATCACGCAAAGTGTGCCCAAGCCGTCGGCTTTCTCAATCGGCACCAGTACTTCTCTCTCTCTCTCTCTCTCTTTCTCTCTCCCTCACACCCTACCACTATTATTATTATTGCTTTTTCGAAAATCATTAACATTAAAAACCAAATCGGGATCTACATATATTCCTGAAAAACGGTTCATAATAATAAACAGGAGGGGTCTGAGGAGGACAGCATACAAGGGAGAGAAATACCGCCTAAAATACCGCCTATAAATCCATCAACATAAAAGTCAAATTCTTTTTAGTTCGAAAACCCCCATCATACTTTACTTAACAGTAGTACAGTTAACTGTGTCCAATGTCTCTCGAAATCAACAAAAAATTTACTTTTTCGGACAGACTGATAAGCCGCGTGATCCTTGTACTCTCTCTCTCTCTCTCTCTCTCTCTTTCACTCAAACCAGGCGAGATTGCTCTCTCTCTCTCTCTCTCCCTCACAGAAAGTGAGACAACAATAGGAGGTATTCCTTGTAACAGTAACGAAGCTTTATATGTAAAAAGCTTGCGGTGAAACACTTAGCCAAAGTAATAAATTTGTAGGTAGCAATCAAGCTATCAAAAAATACATTTGTGTATATTTAAGGATAAGAATAATAGCTTCAATTTCTTAAGGGTAGAGGTCTTAAGAAATGGACAATTATTAATCGAGAAATTTGCTCGTACAAAACCGTGTATGCAATCATTTCAAGTTTACGCTAATGCGATGCCAGGCTGTGCTTAACACGCCGCGGAAATTCCAGATAGGGGCCCAGGTCTCGGGCTGAGTATTGTAAGCTGAATCGGTTGCTTTACAAATTAGTTGTAGTCTATCTTTTCCATTCGCATCGATTTGTGCCTATAGATAGATCGAGAGGGACAAATAACGCAGTAAATCAACAAGTTCTGGAATTCCAGGCAATTAATCACTGATCGCCCACTAACCTCCCAAAGTGTCCAGGCCCAGGCATTGTAAAGTCCTGTTTCGTTTTGATTTAATGATGCATTCTGCCACGATTGTCCACCGTCACCGGACACATCAACTCGAATGATCTTTCGGCCGCCACCAGACCAAGCATAGCCTCGAACATGAACTTTTCCATTTTTGTCCTGCATAACTTTAGAGCCGGGCGTAGGATCACAGATTGCCGACTGAACGGGACAGTCAATTATTGCGGGGGCGGTTTTAAAATCAACCGATTCGGCCGTGGTCATGGGTGAAAAGCTAAATCAAGTTCGTTCGATTATTTCTTTTGATTAAGATTGCATAATTGAGCACACACCTTTTATAATCGTTTTGCTGCCAATGTGATTTACTTTCTTCATTGCTGAGTGTGATTTTCGTAAGCCACTTTACACTGCGTGCAGCCACAACACCAGGTGCTACTACTCGAACCGGGAATCCATGATCACGAGGTAAAGGTGCTCCATTCATCTCGAACGCAATCAACACGTCATTCTTTGGATCCAATGCCTATACATGAAAGTTGTAGTTATGTACAACAGTTAATTACACAAGAGAGAGTAATGGTTATTAATAAAAGTACTGCTGTTATGCAATTGAGGAGTGGTGCGAGTTGGTGATGATGGTTTTGATTGTTGTTTGTGTTTAGTTAGTTGCTGTTTGGTTTGCATGCCTTTTCAGCTGGCAACGAAGCTCCGTAAGGGGCCGAAGCCGGGTCAAGATCAGCTCCCTCAAATTGCACGTGAGCTATGCGCCCATCCCCGACATTAATCTGATGTGCGCCCAACAGATCCGTTAGTTTTACTCCTTTCCATTCAGCATTCGATATGGCCGCGCGGGTCCAGGCAAGACCTCGAACTTCACGGACAGTGTTCATTTCGGATCGTCGATTGCCAGCACATTGAAGAGCAGCACCAATTGTCGTAATCGGATACTTGGTCCTAAGATCATCTAACGAAATTGTCACTGTTCGACCCCTAATGTCGACGATTTCAAGTTGATACTCTTTCGGATCAATTTCAGGCACGGGCAAATGATTGCGGGTATAGAACAGTTCGTTTGGAGTATTGAACTTTTCCACTAGCAATTCGGCCGGTGGTTCGGCATTGAACGGTTTCTTCGAGCGGGGCTGAAGAGCCGGATGACGTTTCGGATCATTTCCATAAGCATCCGTTGTGTCAATTTCGATTAGATCTAAATCAAGATGGAAAGAAAGTTCTAATGATTAGCTTTGGACATGGCCGTCCAAAACGAACCTTTCTCATCCAGGTTGCCAATTCGATACTGTTCTAAAATGTCCAGAACTGCCTTGTCCTTATGGATGGCATAGAGTTCCCAGAACGGTTCTACCGAACCACCAGCAGCCATCATCAACTTATCGCCACCAGGATGCTGATCAAGAAAATCAGTGACATCATAGACACCTCTACAGATCAATCGTTAATTGCCACTCAGTACAGTTCCAATTTGGTTACCTTCTGAACACGATCCAGACTCGTTTCTCTCGACTATCATGAGCTGACACTTCACTGGCTGTATACATTCGAAGCCCTTCTTTAAACTTGCCATAATTGTCAACAATGTTCTGTTCGTCGTCTTGTTGATTGTCTTTAGCGTCCACTTGATTCAGTCCGCGATGCCAACAGACTAATCCGGTTGTAAACAGCAGCAACAATGGCCTACTATAGCTCTCATTGTGGCCATACTGATCTTCAGAACCTCTAGAGCCGATCGAGTGACTAGTTAATTGTCTCGATTGCACCTGATTGGTTCGTAGAACCGAATTAACGTTCGTGTTGATTGTTCGCCGGTATTGGTTTTGTTGTAGACATCGATTGATTAACGATGGCCGAATCAGTCTGTTCAATTGGCCCCACATGATTGCTTCATAGGACAGCTCAATAACATACCACTATCATCGGATCAGCCTTAACTACGCTGATTAATTGCGTCAGTAACCTGATTAGCCGAAAAAAAGTTGCTATCGGAAAATCTGTATGAGATGTAAACAAATCTCGATTTTTTCGAAACTGCGCATGATCGGATTTCAATTTTTCCGCTTTCACTTTTCAAACTTTTTTTTCAACTTTTTGCGAACAAATTATCTTTTTTTTTTGTTTCATTCAATCGAGCAATTAAAAACGACCGCATGTTTTAGTTAGTTGTTTTTTTTGTTAACCAACAAATTTAAAACTTATGCGACAAAAATTCATGATAATTTCTTTTAATTGCTGTTTTTGGTTTTTGTCTTTGACAGTTATGAAATTGCTTGTTCAATAATTTTTTTGGGTTTGCTAATTACAATTTTTTCATTGATCTTGAATCGAGAATTTTCGACATTTGTATAAGGATAAAGTTGGCATTCAGGCCTTAAACAGGAAACTTGCCAATTATGATTAATGAAAAGCCATTTCCATCTTGTAATTGGTCCCCCCTTCAATTCAGATTGCCAAAACTGCCAGTCAGTTCTTAATTAGTCGCATAAAGGATAATTGAAACGATAAGAGAGTAAGAGAGAGAGAGAGAGAGAAAGAAAGAGAGAGAGAGAGAGAGAGAGAGCTTTAAACTTCAGATCGACTCATACTTATCGCACAGTAACACGTTTGACACTTTTTGACATTTGTCACGCACGACAAGGCCTACGCTCTTTCTCTCTCTCTCTCTCTCTATTGGATCTCTCTCCTGCAGTTAGATTGTTCTTAATAGGCATAAGAAAGTAAACAATATACCGTGAGAAATGAGCAGAGAGAGAGAGAGAGAGAGAAAGCGAGCCGAGACGAAACTAACGAAGCTTACCTGACTTCGTCTGTATATGAGAGGCTTTCTTTATTCGATTTCGTAAGAAAAGGAAAGTGAAATTACCTTTACAATACATGTGCCAGGAGTAAAAGAGAGTCGATGGCAAAGTGTGTGTGATTGTGATTTTCTGAAAATTTTCGACAGCCAAAAAGGAGACAGGCGAAAAGTGAGTGAGAGAGAGAGAGAGAGTGAGAGAGAAAGAGAGAGAGAGAGAGCTCAGACAAACAACAAGCGCGACTGTGACAAACAGTGTTGAAACCGTTAGATGAAGGTAGGCTACTATATTTATTTTGGTCAACTTTTTTCTTGCCATCACATACACAGACTCTCAAACAATCAAAAGGAGAAAAAAAAGTTAACAGTACAGCCATGCCTCAAACGTAAAGCAAGCCACTCACACTTCACTCTTTAGCAGGATGATTCAGTTTGATCAGGTAAAAATCAAAAGTAACTTAATCGACTTAAATTGTTTGACTATTAATCTTTTTACACTTTCTCTCTCCTCACTCTTACGTTAATCGCTAACCGTTAATTAAGGTGCCCACTCAGCTCGTAATGATATTGTGGACCATATCAGCAGCAAGTCATGTCTTAGCTGACCCCAAATCGAGCAATCGATCGCCGTCAAGCGGAGCCGCGATGACCCGGGACACAATTCTCGATGACGAAGTCACGGATTTGTCGGCACACCAATCACGATCTCGATTCGTTGCACAGCCATCAAACAGTAAGAGATCACCGTTAAGGCACTGTTAATGAGAGCCTCTTTAATTAAATCTCTCTTTCTCTCTCTCTCTTTCTCTCTCTCTCTTTCTCTCTCTCTCTTTCTCTCTCTCTCTCTCTCTCTTTAAAGCAATGACAGACATATCTGATAAGCTACTGGTTAGACCGAGATTCATTTTTGCCCGGACCCGAAACGACCAACCATCGGCAAGCACCACTGATGGTAATTAAGCAGAATCGGGGCTAATGGGCAATCAGTAACCGATTACTATCTGATTTTTATATGAGGCACATTAGCGTACCTTCGGCGGCCGCAACCGTACCAAGATGATGACTATCAATCCGATGCTAGCGTGAGCAATCTGGCCGCTCGCGAATTTCAAATTCGCCATCCACAACCGCAGCCACTGCCCGCCTATGCCGGTCCTATCGAATCGCCCAGACCTACAGCTAATCCAGTTAGTGGCAAACAATTCGATACCAGTGCTAAAAGGTCGAAAAATCGAACTGGTTCTAAACTACGACAGGCCGGCAGCGATCAAGATGATCAGGTGTGTAACTTAATCAAGCAGAATCCTGAAACTGGTTAACGATCGGATGTTCTCTCATTGTCCTAATGTTCAGATCGACTTCGAAGTACCACCTCCGTCCAACAACGAAGCCTATCCGATCGAGGCGCCTCGCTATCCGCCAATCAATCAGGACAATCGAGACAAACTGTACGGCAACGGTCTACTGATTTACTTAAAAGATTTTCGCTATGGTCAGTTTAGAAAGTAACTGAAGCACAGAATTTTCATTCTTTTCTCATTCTTACAAGCTTAACTCAACTGAATCAGATTAATCCAATTCAGTTTGCAAAAAAAAATCTTTGCCTATCGAACTTTCCTGTTGTCTGAGTATGCGAGTTGTTAGTTAGCTAATTAGCATATTTAATTTACCTATGACGTGATTCAAATTATCTGTAAGCGTTTATAAAATAGAAAAAAGGAGAGCTGAATGAAAATAAAGGGCCCATTCGTGATTCAACTGAATTAAAAGTAATTAATTTAAAAAAGGCCGAGACCTATTATTAACAATCAGCTCGCTCTCCTCTCTCTCTCTCTTGATCAGTCTGTCTAATAAAGTTAAGCAGTTGGCAATAATTAACGCTTTGCCTCACCTAACCTTAGTCAAAGGAGCTGCCAGAATGATAGAAGAGAGAAAGAGAGAGAGAGAGAGAGAGGGAGAGAGTGAGAGAGAGAGAGAGAGAGAGAGAAGGGCCTTACAATTTTCAATTCAATAGAGCAATTTTTTTGCTCAGCCTAAAGGCAAATACTTGGCCCGGGCTAGGTGTTTATTTATTGTCTGTTCAGTGTCACTGTTCGATCAGGTTGAGTTGGGCAGTCGGCATTCTGTATTTTTTTATGAATTGGCCCTATCTATCGTTTGATAGACACAAGGCAGTCACGATAGGGTCAAATCAACGACAGTAATTTGATCTCTTACGATCTCTCCCCTTGAGTCCGGGCGGAAAAAATTTTTGCTTTCTACTTTTTGAAGTCCTCATCATTTGAACCACTGTTGAGTAGTCCGTTAAGCAAACAAGGAAGCGCCAACTGTGCTTAGCCAGATAAGGTTCTACGTGAGAATGACTGAAAATAAAGTTGGCCCTCTCTCCCTCTCTCTTTCTCTCTACCTTTTCTCTTTCATTTAATTGTGCCTCTTTAATCTGAAATAGCGAAAAGAATTAAGCTGATGCAAAGCGGCTGGCCCACACTGTCTACTTTGTCTGTCTCACGCTTAAAAGGAGTTCGCTCTCTCGCTCTCTCTCTCTCTCTCTCTCTCATTAGACACTGCTCATTTAATTTGGTTTAGCCGGTAAATAAGTTTGGAGAAAGAAAACCTGACTAGGGCCTCAGCTCGGTTTTCCTAAGCAGAATTGATAATTAGCAACAAGAGGCCAAACGTTACTCAAAAGGGGAATGTGATCTTAATTTTTTTTTTCTTCTTTTTCTCCACCTTACCACAGGTAATTAATTTACATTTTTCTTCAAAAATTTATTCACAAATTTGGTGACTACATTAGTTTGTTGGTAAAGACAAAAGATGCCTGTCTTATTAATGTCCACAAGAGAGAGAGAGAGAGAGAGAGATAGAGAATGGATAAAAATTGAGTGCAGAGAGGAACTATTTTGACAGTTTCAATTCAGTGAGGTACAAACGTTATCAGAGCATTAAGTTTTGTTCATGTTTTCATTAGTTTTCACCCTCTCTCTCCCTTTCTCTCTTTTTCTTTCTCTCTCTCTCTTTCGCCCTATTGGAACTTTAACCACAGTACTGTATTTCCTTTTATCGCTTCTTAATTTTGTGAACTCTGATACGCTCACTTACCTGTCCGCTCTCTCTCTCTCTCTCTTTGGGAACACATGCTGTACTTGTTAATAGCGAATTAATCACTCATCATTAGAAACCGTGTAAGAAAAGCTTAGCCGCTTTAATTTTTTTCGCTCTTGATGGCTTATTGCTTTATACGGGATCGCAAGCCGATCGGAATTTTTTCCACGATATCCGATAAAGACAATTTAGGTGATTTTGATTTGATTTTTTTCTTCTTTTGGGCTGGTTTTTGTGGTGGGCGAGGATAGGTCAACCGTGAGCCCACGAAAAATAATATTGACTTGAATCGCTTTGCTGGCTGATTTTCCTTACAGATTTTCGATATTTTATATTTTTATTTACCTTAGAGAGAGAGAGAGAGAGAGCGAGGGAGAGGGAGAGAGAGCAACACTCACTCGTATATCTTTTGTCACCTCCGTATCAATTAGATCAGACAGAAAGATTAGCTGATTAATGTATTTATTTGGGGGATTGGTATATAGTTTAGCCATAGGGGTCATTTTCTTGTATATCTTATTGTATCGGTTTGTTAACTAAACTGTTGGCTTAGTTGTTGAGGAATGACTTAATTGCTTTTGCTCTCCGTCTCATTTTCTCCTCTCTCTCCCTCCTCTCTCTCTCTCTCTCCTCTCACCTCAAAATGTTGGTTAGCAAATGCCATCAATTATCTAATGAAACGAAATCAGTGATCAGCTATACAAGACTGAGAGAGAAAGGCTGGCAAAGAGGTGTGAACTTCCCATTTTTGTAGCAAACTACATTTAATTAGCATTTGAACTCATTCGATCAAATCAATGTTGAAGCAAAAGAAAAAAGTTAAGGATACTCGATATCAAATATGAAAATCGCAATATTCTGACTAATTGAGGCGCTGTTAGTTTCTATACAACTCTATACGCAGATAGGAAAATTTCTTGACGCCTTTCCTCCTTAAACTGATCTTTTCAAAGAATTCCAAATTCAGGACCGTTGATTAAATTTGTTACCAAATTGTATCTGATTTTTGATAAATCAGATTTAGAAATTGCGACTGTTACGAAATTTTGGTAATTTAAGCAATCTCTAAAAAAGAAAAATCAATGATAGAGGTAAACAGGCCAATAAAAAATTTAACCTCACAATAAAATTGAAATGAATCAACTTTATTTTTTTGTTCAAACTGAATTTAGCACAATTGCTCCCCCTGGTTAATTTCGTCTATGCACAATGTTCTTATCTAGTTTTCCTGTGAAAATAACTGACTTATCAAATTTAATTGTCACCCGCATAGTATTAACTGCGTACGTCTCTGATGTGACTAATGTGAAATCGAAAAAGAAAAAATGAACAATTTGATTAGTACCACCTTGCTAATTTTGTTCTTAACTGAATCGATTAATTGTGATTCTTTTGAAAATGAGAATGTAACCGAATGTTTGATAGAAGGTGACATTCTATGTCCTCGAACTAAATCCGTTTATAAAGCAGGTCATTGGGTTCTGTTTAATTCGATTCTCGACAAAAGTCGTCTATGGCCAAATCGAATCGTAAATCTGTACGTTGATCCAATTTTCGACTTTTACGAACAGGCAGTGATTAGTGAAGCAATTGACATTATCGAATCAAAGTCATGTGTTCGATTTAAGCGTTTGGAATCGAAGCCTGTTTCTAATGATCGTGTTGATTGGATCAACCTTCAACGATTAAGCGGATGCTATGCAGATCTTGGTCGAGTTGGCGGCGAACAGAAAATGTCCTTAGCATCTTCGTGTCTTGACAATGGTCCTTATAAAGCGGTTCACGAACTGATGCACGCTTTAGGATTCTGGCATGAACATACAAGACCTGATCGAGACGATTACATACAGGTTGTGTTTGGTAACATTCGTCCTGGCTACGAACAAAACTTTTACAAACAAAAATTCTATCAAACGGATTTGTTGGGACTAGTTTATGATTATCGGTAAGAAGTTCGCAAATTCTGATATCAATTAATTCAGTTCTTCTAGATCAATAATGCACTATGGTCTACACGATTTCTCTCGTGATCCAGAAAACCTTCGAACAATTGTCCCCTTGGACTCGTCAGTTAGTCCTAACAAAATTGGTCAGAGAGATCGATTGAGTGAACTCGATCTAACTCGGATTAACAAATTGTACCAATGTGAAATCAATGAATGCGATTGGCCAATCACAGCTCAGGGTGTTCGCATAGTCGAAGGTTCTAAAAATCAAATCGGAGACACGATACAATTCGAATGTGAAAATCTAGATGATGAACTTTTTGGTACTGAATCAAGGACTTGTCTCTTCACTGGTCAATGGTCAGGTGATGATACGACAGTCTGTCTTTCAAGCAAGCCAGTTCTTTACTGTGACTTCGAAACTGACGACTGTGACTTCATGCTTAACAAACGCAATTCAAAGTTTCGTTTTGCAAGAGCTAAAGGGAAAAGTTCTAGTCCAGACACCGGACCGAACAATGATCTAACGCTTGGAACATCCGAAGGCTACTATTATCTGGGAAATACGAAAAATCGAGTTCAAAGTCCGGCTAAACAGTTCTATAGTGAGATCGAAACGCCGTTCTTTGATATCCATGATAGTGTTGAATATGTTTGCGGCTCGATCGGAATTTATGCCTATGGAATCGGCATTAAAGAACTTAAGGTCAACTATCTTAATAGCTTTTCCGAGGCTGTGAACTTGATTACGATTAGCGGCAATCAAGGTCCTAAATGGTTCACCAAGGCATTTGCATTTGAAAAGGGTACCAAATCAGCAGCAATTCAAATCAGTTCGTTAGTGAATGCTGGTCAGTGGCGAGAAGGAAACGTGGCCATAGATGATCTGATACTGTTCAATTGTAATCAAGAACAATATAAACAATTTGTAAAATAGAAGTTTGTTAATAAAAAGCAAAATATAGTTAATTCAAAACTAGATTCGTTGTAACCGTATAAGTTTGGTTCTAAGTTTGGTTCTAATCTATCGCTATTTGCTACTTTGCACGTTAGCTAGATCACAGATTTTCGAGTTTGGTTGCTTGATTTGGTTTCGTTGATGTAAATTGATCTAGATCTAGTTCGGCTCATTTTCTTGTCTAGTTCGAAACTTGATGCTGTTTAATCTGATAGTAGGCATGTCGATAAAATTCGGTTTCAATTTCCAGAAACGACAGCAGCATCAGATTTTTGTCATTTTCATAGCCAAGATTGGTCAATGCCTGAATGTAATGAATTAATTGATTGCTCTCAGCTGCAATCATCAGCTGCAGTATGGTGACATTGGTATTCTGTTTGAAAATGATAATCAAACGATCCTGTTGATTGCTGCCGATCAGCGCAAAGTTGGCCACTGCTTTCGGTCTTATCACCCGCTGCTGCTCACAGAACAGAACTAAATTAGTTAATTGTTCGTACAGTTCGATAGTTCAGTTGTTCTTACCGGCATTAGCTTGATTTGGTCATTCAAGAACGTGACCGTTGGACTGTAGTTAAGTGTGCCATTGAAAATGTACATGTTCTCGATTAGCTTGCCATTGATTGCAGGTACTTTGTTGCTGTTCTTGGACATGTTCTCAGTGTTCGAATCAGCTCGACGTTTCTTCGATTTGGTTCGTTTGGATGGAATCTTTGTTGAGTCTGTTGTTGCTAACAACAGCCGAATCAAATGACAACAGAGAGAAATTAGATCCAGAACAATTTGATTCAACAGCTAACGACAATCTACCTTCGGACATCGTTGTGTTGATCAGCTAACCGTATTCTTACTGTTCAACTTATACTTAACAGATGAGCCGGAAAAAGATGATTAACAGGTAAACAAAACGAGACGAACAGTTGCGATCAAAAAACAACAATCGAATTTTTTCGGTGGGAAATAAATTGCGCAAAAAATTGGGGACCGTTTCTTAAGAACAAAAAATTCGCACTAGAACTTTTTTAGTTTTTTTTAATTATTTTTTTTCGGTTTTTTTTTGACCACATGCGAAGGTAGTGATAATGATATCTCAATTTTTTATCGAGAAAATTACTGGAAACTGTTGCAAATAAATTACTTGCTAGAGCTAATTAAAACAATACTATCGCTAAATTGGCTCAATCAAAATATGGATAGGATTAAGGATATGATTAGGGAGGCAATAAAAAACATAAAGTCTGCATTCCAATTTTAAATTAGAACCACGAATCGATTATAATGATCAAGGTTGCTTTCTTTGCGCTATTGGCGACGATCGCTTTGGCGGATCCGCCACAATCGGTTCTAAGAGAAGCCCTCGAAAAAGATCTGGTCGATATTCGAACAAACGGCAAAGATTTTAACATTCGCCACTTTTTGGCCCAAGTTCCCATACGCGGTCAAGGCTATGTAAGTTCACTTTCATTAAAAGTTCTTTAGAATGGTGAAAAGAACTTTTTTCAATAGGCACGATTCGAAGCGACAAAAATTGCCGGAAGCAAATTCGCCAAATCGTTGAAAATCGCTCAAGACATTCTGTGGAATAAACGAAAAGTCGGTATGTACTAATTAATTGATTTTAATGACAAATTGAGAGTTAATGGTTTGAAATTTAGGTGTCTTTGATTTTACTAACATCGACGCTAGAATGATGTCGACACCGGAAATTCGAATGGAAGCTGACCTTACCATTGGATCAAACACTACAAAAGTTATCGTCAATGGAACAACGGAAATTTTGATCATACTTAATTTGAATGTCGTCAGTTTACCGGTATGTTAATCATTAGTTAAGACAATTAACTTTTCTATGTTTCTATTCAACTTTTCGCTATAGCCAAGTGATAAATTATCTGGTGATCCAATTTTGAGAAATATTGTTCTTAAGAACTCGAAATTTACAGTAACACCAGCTGTTGAGGTAATGATTTATGTTCAACAGAATCTAAATGGTACTAAATTGTTTATCTTTAGCTTCCTCGTGAACAGCAAGAAGCCATTGAAAAAGGAATCATTACGACTTGGCAAGATAGAGATCAATCACCACTTTTTGGTTCCTCTTGGATGTACTTTGGAAGGAAAACTTTCAACCGTTTTAGTCTCAACAATACCATGAATCTTGCTAAACTAAATTAATGTTTAATCGTCTAAAATATTCTGGATTAGTCATTAGCTGATTTAGAAATAAAAATTTACTATTCAAAGCAATAACCAAGTAGGTATCAATTCGGAAACTTTTTTTGCGCCTTTCACGTTAAACGATGTTCAGATGTCCGGACTTGGATATGAATGGCCGGAATGGTCAAATAAATCTTAGTAGCAGTGATTCTGATTGTTTGCAACTATCATGAACATGGCCATTGGTATCAGGGTCTTCCAAGATCGAGCAGACGATATTGTCGTCTGCTCACTCACCTAAGTCCTTTGCCGTGCCCTCATGTTCTCCACGATGGTTGCAGACGATCAGAACATTTATGTATAACTTATTCAGACGATAAAACTTAGCCGTGTCCAGCTTGGGTGATCTGGACATGAATATAAAAGGTTGCGAATTGACACGGAACCAACCAAATATACCAATATTTTCCCTTAAATCTAGTGACCAAACAGAGTGACCAGTGCCGGCAGGACCAAAGATCAGACTAAAGGCTCCGGTCACACTTGTCGGTCATGCATCGTTGGCTACACAGTCGCTTGGTACCGACCATCAACTTGTTAAGCTGTTTAATAGAAAATAAGGTCGGCTTCACGCTCATCTAAAGGGATGGAAAAGTGAGATACATTCGATTGATTTGACACCTTACCATTCCCCAATATTCCTCCAGCTTGACCTCGACCTGACCCATGTAAGCCCTCATGCCAATATCTTTACAACTGGGCTCTTGGTTGCATCGATCGACAGCATTCTTGTCCACCACAAACACAAACTGAATCTTGGCCACCATCGGAACGCGTTTCGCTCTGACCATCAATGTGGTGCCATTGTTGACTACACCAAGCGATGAAGTCTTGACCAGCTTGTCCTCGAACAGGACCAGAATGGCCACGATGACCAACAGAAATATTGCTTAGCTGAAAATTTCACAAAAATCAGCTAACCAAAAGATGCTGGTGCCAATTGAAGCACCGAGGAGTAACCAAATGATGCTCGAAAAAAGTTTTCAATTTGGCGGCATTTAAAATTTATTAATTTTTTGGACCAGTCAAAATTGAAGCATTGACTTTATTTTTGAAAGAGAGAGATAACATCATTGGAAGATAATAGGTTGATTAGTTTAAATTGGTTATATAAGATTGTTGTTTTCCATTTTAAATATACTTTTTCAGCAGTTAGGGATGTAAATTTGACATGCCAATAAAACAATTCGTTCGACAGAATTAGATTTGTCATATTCAATTACGCTCAATCTCAAATTCAAATATCTCATCGTTTGCTATCTTAATTATGACATCTTTTAACAGCTTGGAAGAATAGATGTTGCACTTAATTAAATCATAATTCTAGTAAGCTTAAATTGATTAGATAACTAAAAGTAGCGTTTTTCGAAGGTTGAGATAGATTGGGATTTGCTCAAAGTGTTACTATTACTGATTTAGAAAAAAAATTAAAGCACCTTATGTATTGCAGACTAATCCGGTTGCCATAGACGACTTATCGGACTAATGCGAAAGAACTGTTATCAAGTTTACCAGAAAATATGAAACCATAAACAAAAAGTCGAATTTGAGTCAGTTTATTTAGAATTGCTCACTGAAAAAATGGATCTCGATTTAAATTTGGATCATCAGCTCATCTGTACAGTACAACCTAAAGGGAAGAATAGTCGAAAAGAACCGCAGAACAGTGACGTCGCCGATGGTAAGTGAATGATTAGTCGAATGTTACAATTAAGATACAATCAACTGATTTTTTTAGGATACGAGAATGAGAACATTCCGGAATTTCAATGGTGGAAATTTTTGATACTCTTTTGGGGCATGATTGCATTTTTCACTTCTCTCTACAGCGATTACAAACTAATCGCCTATTACGTAAGTTCTGAACTGCTTAGTACAATTTAAACTTAATCGATTGTTTAATTAGATTCGTCACAAGGATTGGAATTTTCTCACCTATACGTTGATTTTTATGTCATTCCCATTGATTGCAACGACTGTCGTTTGCTTTTACTTTGATGTTCACAGGCCGGGCTTTCAAAATGATTGGCCTGATAATTGTTTCACTAGAACTTTTCGACAAATTATCGTTATAATACAGTTAGGACCGGTGCTGAGAAAAATTGACGTTCTAATATATGCCATCCGATTCAAACTGCTGAATGATGATATTAGAAAAAAACGAAGAATCTCTAGTCAGATTTATAGTGCCAAGTTCGAAATACAATCAATGTCAATCATCAAATGTTATCTGAGATCCTGTCCATTGATGGTGCTTACTGGTTTCATAATGGTTTACGATTACAACTTCGACAACGATGAACCAGGTATATGATTGACTTTGTAAAATTTCTGCTTCAACACATTTTCTTTAGACTCTTCTCAATGGTTCTCGCTTGCCTTCCATACAATTCGATTGTCCTATACATTAGTTAATTACATGGATGATCCATCGGTGCCTGAACAGTTAGGCAGAGAAATCGAAATTTCATTTTGGGTAAGTTCTTAAGTTTGGTGCAAAAAGTTCTTAAGTTAACAGTTCGATTGGATAGGAGAGAGCATTTGTTGGTTGTTTAGCACTTTTGTCCCAAGCGGCCTTAATTCTCGATCGAATTGTGACTTTGGCCCTATTGGCCGGCATATCACCGTATCTGGCCTTAGGAATTGGAATTGGTCATTGGTTAGTCATGTATGTCTATCTGTCCTATCGAAACTATGTCAATCCACAAGTCGACAAGGTAATGAAGGTTGACTTAATCAAATCATTAATTCTTCTCTCAGTACGATTACGATCATCGTGTCGGATTTGCAATCTGCTTCAATGGACTGTTGGCTTCTATGCTGACCTTTACCTATAACAAACTTAACTGGACACCTAAATTGCATCGACGATTTAACTTTATCGTCTATGGACTGTTCTTTATTCAGAACACTTTTTTCGTTCTAAGCTGGCGCTTTTCGAAGCAAAGAAATTTCGATTTTCTTACCTATGACAATTTTACGATCGTTCATTTCACACTAATCGGATTCTGTATATTCTTCAAGGTAAGAAAAGTTAATTAAGTTGAATCGGTTACAATTAATTGATTGTGTAGATACTTTACGTGCTTTGCAAGCGAAGCCAAATGAGACGAAGATTCGAACCGTTACCTGAATTCGGTGTTAGCCTTGAAAATTTGTAATTAATCATCGGCTCATCCTATTAGCCATTCAGAATAAATCAAAAGAGATTACTGTAAATCTAATCACTAATCCGCTTATGGCTTCTATTGTGTGTAATTGTTCTTCTGATTTACATTTAACCCAATTCAAATATTAGGAGATATTTAAAATTTGACAAAAAATCTAAATAGTCATGGCCAATGTAACAATTACTGATCCAAAGGATAAAATTTTTACATTAGGATTTACTGATTCTCAGCTTGATAGGGCCAGAAAAAGTAATCACAAATTAGGCAAGTCAGAAGAGATCGAACCTGATAAAGTCGGTTCTTTCAAATGGTACAACTGGCTCTTTAATTGCTGGGGTATCATTTCATTTGTTCTTTCGATCATCGCCGATATTAACCTACTTAGGTAAGAATTTTTCTTGTAATCACAATTAACTAATTGAACTTTTCAGTTACTATCATATTCATCATGATCTTAAACAATTGGCCTATGCGATCTCTTTTATGATGGCATCAACGCTTTCATCAGCAGTTCTATGCTTCTATGGAGAAATTTTCAAAGACAATCCTTGGGAGTACAGATTCTGTTCAGAGATAGTTCGAAAAGTTCTAGTTGTACTACAATTAGGACCGGTTATGCAACGATTTGATATGCTAAGATTAGGCTATCGACTTAATTATCAAACGGAATCGATAGCGGATAAAAAAGCGATCGCTAAGCGAATTGATCAAACGAAATTTTTCATGCAAACCCTTTCGATAATCAAGTCCTTTATGAAAGCCTCGCCTATGCTCGTGCTGACTAATTTAGTCACAATCAGTGGTTATCGAAGTGACACTGACATTCCTGGTAAGAAAAGTTGATGATTGATTCAGAAAACAGATTTTCTAATTCAAGGTTTGAAGACCCACCCAGAATTTTAACTTTTTGGCTGTACACTTCAATGTTAGCCTTTTCGTTAACTAAATTTGGTGCTCAGCTAAATGAAAAGTCTCCTAAAAAGGCAAGCAACTGGATCAAATAGTCCGACTTAACAATTTATGACCCATTCAGATTCGCTATCCGATTGCTGCCGTTGCATTTTCGGCACATTCTCTTATGCTCTTCAATCGAATCACGGCTATATCATTTTGTGCCTCACTTTATCTGGGCAGCTGTTTAGGAGTTCTAGCTATGCACTTCCTGTTCGTCTATGGTTATCTCACATATCTGCTATTTACAGAACCGGAAATTGATCACTATGTAATTCGAGCGGATAAAGAATCGAGCAAACTTTTTGGCATGTGCTATAACTTTCTAATTTCTACCATGTATCTTTTCGAGTTCTTTCATTTGTAAGTTGGTCTCTTAATTGCTGGTTAACTAAGTTTTTTTTTGATAGCAAATTTGCTCCGGTGGTAAATGAAAATTTCAAATACGTGATGTACATGTTATATCTGGCTGAAAATACAACATTTATGTACATGTGGAAATATTCGACCCATAGAAAAGATTATCATGCGGTTCTTGATGGTGTAATGTTATGTCATTTCCTGACGATTTTTGGTTCTTTTGCTTTTAAGGTGACAATTAAGAGATGCATTATCTCGACTAAACCAACTCTCTTTAGGGTCTATACTATTTCCTAAGAAAGTGGCACAATCAAAAGTACAAACCAAAGAGCGATTCTCAAAGAGCTACCGTTTTCAATCAAACAGCTCAAAAAGTTGTATAGAAAAAATGTTAATGAAAAAATGTTAATTACAGTCAATGATTAAAAGAAGAATTTAAATGTTAATGAAAAAAGTTAATTACAGTCAATGATTAAAAGAAGAATTTGTTAGCCGTCGACCATGTCGAGCTGCGAAAAGTAGCGGCCATTGATAGCTATGATTACATTGATGGATCGAATTAAGGGATCAGTTGGCTCGAGTTTAGATCTGGTCTCACTACAAGCTCTCGAAAGATCACGAATGGTCGAATGGTTCTCGTTCGACAGCGGCTTTTCCAAACAGGCCAAAAGCGAATAGACCCAAACGCCAATCTGATTGTTGAAGCCAAATTCGTTGATCCACTGGCCATGATAGTTCAGCAGTCGATCCTTTAGCGATTGGCTAAATGAGATGACGTCTTTAAGTAGTGGTTGGTGGCCCTCATTGATCTTTGGTTTGATCTTCGGCTCGACCTTTTGGTCCTCGACGTTCTCAGATCGACTATTGTCTTCGCTTTCAGATTCGCTGCTGAGCTGGGATTTCGGCGAACCAATACAGTACTTCCGCCACCAGTGAATGTCGGCTTGCCGGGGAAAGTCATCTTTGGCTTCGATTTTGGTCCGAATTCGACTAATTTTCATTCGAAGCCGGCTAAAATTTGCCACCACTTCTTGTTGCCATTCAACAGTGGGCGCCTGATCACCCACCAACGGCTTGAACTGTGATTGCTAGAGAAACAATATTACTATGGTTTCATTGGTTAGCACCTTAACCACGTACCTGGTTGAGTAGTTCAATGCTGGGCCGGACCAATTTACAAGGATCAATTTCGACAACCACAGTTGCCGGACATAGTTTAGCTTCGAGCTGTACTCTTCGAAGGTACTCTGGACCACTTAACGGCGGACAATTCGGATCATATTCTTCAAAATCAGCCACCGGCAATGCCTGAGCCTGTCCTTGAAAGTCGCTGTCCTCATCGTCGCTAAATTCACTAGACATAACTGGATTTAAGACGAAAAAGTTCGGTTTGTTTACAAAAAAAAAACAGCTGGCCGAAATTTTTTTGAGACGGTCCCCAATTTTTTTTTGCGTAAACATTAAACACGTGAAAAAATTTTTTCCGACTATGTCCTCGAATCTTCGCCAGATATGATTAAGCAATTAAGTTTTTCCTCATCGTCAGTGGGATCAGAATGAACAAGGACATCGTTCACCCACTTGTGGTAAGTGTATAGGCAATTAATATCTGATTTATTGATTTGGTTCTTTAGGCTGGCGGCGTTGCCGGAATTGCTGTGGACACGATTCTGTTTCCGTTGGACACAATTAAGACTCGATTGCAAAGTCAGCAGGGTTTTCTGGGTGCTGGTGGTTTCAAGCGGATCTATGCTGGTCTCGGATCATCGCTGGTTGGATCGGCACCGAATGGTATTGGCCATTGCGTTGATTCGGCCGCTTTTGGCGTCCCTTTGATAATCGAGTTCTTTGTTGTTCTCGTTTCGAACTAGCGGCCGCGTTCTTTCTGACCTATGAGACGACGAAGAAGGCACTCAAACCGTATACAAAGTATGATTCCTTTGCTCATATGACAGCTGCATCGGCTGGTGAAGTGGTAGGTTTGTTTTCATTGTTGAACAGTTCTAAATTGTGATGTGCTCTTTTCAGGTAGCCTGTCTAATCAGAGTTCCTGTCGAAGTTGTCAAACAACGAACACAGGCCAATGGTTCAACTAGTTTACGCAATTTTCAAAAGACCATTAATAGTCAAGGCATTGGAGGCCTTTATCGTGGTTATCTAACCACAGTTATGCGAGAAGTTCCATTTTCGTTGATTCAGTTTCCGCTTTGGGAGTATCTGAAACTGTCCGTTAGTCGAATCAGTGGTGAACCAGTGAAGCCTTGGCAGGCCACCGTTTGTGGAGCCTTCTCTGGCGGCTTTTCGGCCTTTGTGACCACGCCACTCGATGTTGCCAAAACTCGGGTAATTCTGGCCGAGAAGAACTCGAAAATGGCCTCCGGCAACGTCTTCTATGCGCTCAGAACCATTTATCACGAAAAGCAATTAAGAGGGTAATTTCTTCCTATCTCCTAGCATTGTTAAATACTTTCTCGTTAACACTCTCTCTGTAATTTAGATTGTTTGCCGGCGTTGTGCCAAGAGTTTTGTGGATCTCATTCGGTGGTGCCATATTTTTGGGCGGTTACGAAACCACCATGCAAACACTCGAACAACACAACTTTTCTAACTTTGTTTAACGGCAAAATCGAATTTTATTAGCGAAGAGATTTATTTACTGACACAACTCTCTTGTCTCAACAATTATTCGACAGAATTGTTTTACTAACGAACCAAAATGACAGAAGGTTGGTTATAATTTTGGAGGCCGTTAAATGGTGGCGCATAGAATTGCATTAGCCGGTTAAGGTTTCGAATGCGCGCGCGTTCTAGAACCAGCCTCTCTCTTCGATCACCCCCGGTTAGTCCATGTTTACCAGAGGAAGATCGAAAGCTTAGACCGTACACAGCTGGTACTGGTGAGTGCCCCATAACAACCGATACCGAGTGTGAGAGGCCCATTGCCAAAATTTTGGTGCGGTGAGTCAACGAAAGTCCAAAGTTGGCTGCCGTTACGCAGGCACCGAACATTCGCAAGCGTACATTGCCTTGTCATTGTCTCTAGCCTCGCTCCTCTCTCTCTCTCTCTCTCGCTCTCTCTCCCTCTCTCTCTCCGTTACATCATTCAAGTTCGTGGCACGCGGCATTTTGGTTGGTGCATGTAAGTATCGACCCACACAACGTGCTGTACGGTTCGTATTTTTGCCACGAACCTGACTGGAACAGTTCAACCATTTTGTACTGAAGATTTTTATATACGGTTTTCCGAGACAAGTCGTGTGGCCGGTTTTTTATATTAACCAATCACCTACAATTAAGTTAAATAGAGATTGTCATCTTTGATTGTATTTTCTAAATTGGTGTCGTAACAAGACTTGGAAAGAACTTAGCAGGCTCTTGATCAATCGAGACTTTTTTCCTGGTGCCGCATATGGGGTGAGCTCAAATTTATATCAATTGAATCAGATCCTATCAACTAGCGATTTTAACAGCTATAAGCTTACATAATAGGGATCCTATAAGCTCAATCCGAGAGAGAGAGCCCAGCCGTCTGGTTCTCCCACACAATGTATTGTCTCTCCCTCGTGATCCAAACGGCTCGTGATGCCGCTTCTCTCTCTCTCTCTCTCTCTTCCCCTCTCCATGGGTCTATCCTTCTGGATATGCTAATTGGATTACATAAGCATGACGTCTCTCTCTCTCCCTCTCTTACTGCCAATTTTCATAGAACAAGTTGCAGCAACCACTGGTCTTTCTATACCATTTCCTGTTAACCGCGGAAAAACAAACAAAAAAGCAGTTACAACCCACATTAAATTGAAGCCCCATAAATAATCACAGAAGATAGAAAGAGGGAGAGAGAAAGAGAGAGAGAGAGAGAGAGAAAGAGAGAGAGATCCGCTCTCATCATTACATTGTTCGCGCCCAGACATTATTTGCATCTCAAATAACAACGGACATTAAAAATTTGTTGTGCGCATTTATTTACCCACAGCTAGAATTGCAATTTACTAAACACACAGCAGATTTAAATTCTAGCTCTCAAAAGTTAGTTGAGAATAATTTTAGTTTTGCCAAAGCAACTTTAAAGGTTCGAATAGGAAAGTTTCTTAAAGCAGTGTAGGTATCATATCAGTAAACCAGTGCCTATCTAATAAGCAATTATCTTTTTTTACATGGCCCTAGTAACTGTATTAACTTTCATTTGTCTGTGTTCAAAGTCAGTATCTCATGACCAAAGGGAGAGAGCAAAAAAGAAAGAGAGAGAGAGAGAGAGAGAAAGGGGAAAAGCTAAAATCAGTTCGTTAGCTTTTGAACGCTTCGATTTTTATTTCACTCAACTGTTGTCTCATCTTTCATGTTCTAATTTCTCTCTCCTTCACTCTCTCTCTCTCTCTCTCTCTCTCTCTCACCTCTGATTGTGATTCAGTTCAACTCAACACTAGTGAAGAGTAAGGCCAAACAATTCGTGTTTGGTTCTGAATGGCTTTCAAGCGGATTGCTTCGATTGGCGAAGCGCTGCTTCGACGCAAGCGAATCGATGAAAATGCTGGCGAATCGAAACTTGATCGATGCTTGGGCACACTTGATTTGACAGCCTTAGGTAAGTTGATTAGAACTTAATTGCTTGTTGCTAACGAACTTTCAGGAATCGGAAGTACACTTGGTCTCGGAATCTATGTTCTGGCTGGTCAGGTGGCTTCGACCAAGGCCGGTCCAGCCGTGATAATTTCATTCTTAATTGCTGCCATTGCATCAGTATTTGCCGGACTTTGTTACGCCGAATTTGGTGCTCGAGGTAAATAGCAACAATCAGTAAGTTAACTAATAAATTGCCATTTTCTCGAACAGTTCCTCGAGCTGGATCGGCATACATCTACAGCTATGTGACAGTGGGCGAATTTATGGCCTTCATCATCGGTAAGCAAGTTCGAGAGAAGAGAGAAAGTTCTCAACTTTTCTTAACTTTTCTTAACGGACAATTTAATTAACTTAATCAATTTAATCATCGAAGGCTGGAATCTGGTGCTGGAGTACGTAATTGGCACGGCATCGGTGGCTCGTGGTTACAGTGGCTATATCGATGCACTGGCCAACAATACGATCCATACTCATTTTCGAGCCTGGATGCCAATGTCCTTTTCCGGCTTTAGCGAATATCCGGACTTTTTGGCTTTTCTAATCACTTTCCTGCTCACCAGTAAGCTCTTCAATTAACTAATTACGATAGCAATTAGTTAATTGTGATTGATGTTCTTAGTCATGCTAGCGGTTGGAGTGAAAGAATCGACTCGATTCAATTCGGTTTTCACCTGTCTGAATTTGGTCGTGGTCGTGTTCGTAATTATCTGTGGTTCTTTTAATCTCAACTTCGACAATTGGAAGCTGGATAAGGAACGAGACAATCTACCGGAAAAGGCCGGCGTGGGTGGATTCATGCCGTTCGGCTTTAGTGGCATGATGGCCGGTGCCGCCACTTGCTTCTATGGCTTCATCGGATTCGATGTTATCGCCACGACCGGCGAAGAAGTTCGAAACCCGAATCGGGCCATACCGATCTCGATTGTCATGTCGCTGCTGTTCATTTTTTTGGCCTATTTCGGCGTATCCGGTGTCCAGACGTTGATGTGGCCCTATTGGGACCAGGATAACGATGCACCTTTGCCGTACGTATTCGATATGGTCGGATGGCCAACTGCCAAGTATATCGGTAATGTTCAAAAAATCCCTGTTCTGAATTAAGCTAATTGCTTTTTGATAGTGAGCGTTGGCGCTTTGGCTGGTCTGTCGACGTCGCTTCTGGGGGCCATGTTTCCCTTACCACGAGTACTTTATGCGATGGCCACCGATGGAGTCATCTTCCGACAGCTGGCCGAAGTTCATCCCCGATTTAAGGTCAGCAAAATTGAACTTAGGCCATATAATTTACAAATGAAAGTTTTGTTCGATGAACTTTAGACTCCACTGTTGGCAACTTTCTCAGCCGGAATTTTCGCCGGTTTTTTGGCCGCCATCTTCAACGTAGCCGAATTGGCCGACATGATGTCCATCGGAACTCTTCTGGCCTATTCATTGGTTGCCATTTCGGTTCTAATTCTAAAGTACAGTCCTACTACTCTTTCCTTAGCTAGCTCAAATGACAATTAACTGATTGCATCATGCAGATTCCGAGACGAGGATATCAAAGCAGCCACCTATACAGCAATTCCATCTAATCAGCAACCCGATAGATCTGATCCGGTTCAAGAGCAAAGCGCCTGGCAATTACTGATCAACGCTGCCGGTGCAACTCGACCTACTCCTAGAACTTCTCGAATTAGCACCTATTTGGTTATCACCATCTGTAAGAATTAAATTCTTTGGTTCTTCGTTAACAAACGTTTTTCATAGGCGGCGAGATAATTGTCTGCAATTCACTACTGATCGGTCTACAGGATCAACTGTTCGATGGAGTTGCATTTGCTTTCGTTTTAGTTTTTATCGCCCTGGCAACTCTGGTGGCAACCGTTATGGCCCTATCCCGTCAGCCACGATCTCAGGTCAAGCTCTCTTTCCAAGTTCCATGTGTTCCTTTGGTTCCCGTTCTATCGGTATTCATCAATGTCTATCTGATGCTAAAGCTCACCACACCCACCTGGATCCGTTTCGGCGTTTGGATGATTTTCGGTAGACAATTTGTCCATTTTCAATTTGTTCACTTTCAATTTGTTCATTTTCAATTAGAACTAATCTTCGATTTTTCTTAGGGCTTCTTATCTATGGGTTATATGGTTTCCGAAATTCGACCGGTGCTATGAGCGAAGCCGAAAAACGTCAATATCTCCTAAGACAGGCCATACCAACTGAAGATGAGGAAAACAAAGTCAACGATCAACTTTAAATTAATTTTTTATAATTTTTTGGTTTGTCTTTATAATCTCTATTGACTCTTATGTTCTTAACGAACTTTTTTTAATATCTCGTTTTAAGTGAGATAGAACTTTCACAATTTTCTAAAAGATCTTTCGAATTGAAGCCTATGACTAAAAATTAATTAATTAACGTTTCTGTAACTAATTAAGTTAATTGAGTTTTTGATTTTAATTAAGCTAATGTAAAAGCAGCATTTGTAAGACAACATTGTACTAAACAAACAATTTGAATTGTGTGTATGTGTGTTCCATATGAAATCAAAGAAACTATAACAATTAAATAATGGCATTTAATAAAAGATTATTTGAAAATAATAAAAAACGAACTATCGATTAACAATGAACGGTTTTGTCTTCCCTTTTCTAATTGTTTCGGTTTATCAGTTTAGTTCTCGGGTACTAAGGGAATTTGTCTAGTCCTCAGCGAATCGAAAATTACAGTGAGAGCGATCCTAGCTTTTTATTTCTTCTTCTACCTTATTTTATTAACTTAGGTTTAAAATTTACAATAGAGAAATGTGGAATTTATTTTTCTATAACATTCTTAATTTTTTACAAACCCTTTATCAAGCTAAACATTAGTGTTCAAAAAATCGAATGTTTACTGTACATATATCGGCGTTTGCAAAAATAAATACTTTTTGTGGGTTTTGCAGATAGCCAGATCAGTTTATGGTAAACAGAATCAAAGATGGCTAAACTAGTAACTGTGGTTTTGCTTAATTTCTGCTTAATTGCTTTCTCAAGTGCCTTCCTTAATCGGGCATTTCGAGCTAAGGATTTAAATTCCAACTCAAAGGGTGCCGGTGATCCTCTCTTTCTCACTCCACTTATTGAAGCAGGTTAGTAGCAATTAACTAGTCACAATCACTGACTATTCTCAACTCTTAGGAAAGTTCGACGAAGTGAAAAAATTGGCCAATGTGACCGGCCTGCCGAATGCGCCCACACTTGAATCTTATGCCGGCTATTTTACCGTTAACAAAACCACCGGAAGTAATCTCTTTGCCTGGTTCTTTCCATCGGTAAAGTAGCCATAAACTAAAGTTCGCAACTAATTGCCATGTTTTATTGGAAACAGCAAAACAAGCAACCAAATGCACCGGTTCTACTCTGGCTGCAAGGAGGACCCGGTGGTACTTCGATGTTTGGACTGTTCGCTGAGAACGGCCCACTCCTAATTGATAAGACTTCGACCAAGGCCACTCTTCGACAATGGGCTTGGACAAAGTTTGCCCATGTCATCTATGTGGATCAGCCGGTGGGAACCGGGTTTAGTTTCACTAACGATTCGAGCGGTTACGTGAGCACTGAGGAAGAGGTCGCCCGGGACATGTTCGAAATGTTGACGCAGTTCTTTACGTTGTTCAGCGAATACAGTCACAATGTCTTCTATTTGACTGGAGAATCCTATGCTGGTAAACAACTTGAACAGTTGTAATCGAGCTCTAACAATGTTCTTAGGAAAATACATTCCGGCCATCGGCTATCGAATTGATCAGGCTGGTTCTATGGCCAATATGAACTTTCAAGGTGCTATCATTGGCGATGGTTGGACCGATCCGATCTCTCAGAGCGATTACGCGAGCTATCTTTATCAGGTAACAATTTAGCCAAGAATTTAACTCTTACCATAAAATTTCTCACAGATTGGTTTGCTTAACGAAAACGAACGAGATTACATGACCAAACAGCAGCAATTAGGTGTGGCCGCTATCGAACGCGGTGATTATATGGGAGCTTTTAAAATCTTCGATGATCTGCTCGACGGTGATCTAAGTGGTCGACCACCGTTTCTTCAGAATGTGACCGGATGTACTGATTACTACAACTACAAAATGTGTACTTCTCCGGCCGACTTCGACTATTGGGTCCCATATCTGACCTCCGATGCGGCCAGAAAGGCCATTCATGTCGGTGGAACTCCGTTCGGAAACGGAAGCATTGTCGAACAAGCTCTGATGAACGATGTTCAGCAATCGGTCAAGCCCTATCTGGAACATCTGTTGGACAATCAGTATCGAATTCTGCTCTATTCGGGTCAGTTGGACATAATTGTGGCTGCTCCGCTAACCGAAAAGATGATTTCGACCTTTAATTGGCATGGTGCTATCCAATGGCAACTGGCCAAAAAGGAGATTTGGCGACTTAATCCGGACGATCAGGAAGTGGCCGGATATCGACGTCAAGTGGACAATTTCGCCCATCTGATCATTCGAAATGCCGGTCATATCCTGCCCTATGATCAGCCACAGTTGGCCTATACGGCTGTTTATGATTGGCTCTAAGCTTACGTCGATTTAATGCGCAGCATTAATTTCGATTATGTACCTGGTTAAACTTACTAATCCTCTCGATAAACCCAATTAACATGGGATTAAATTCAAGTAATTCTATGACCAATTTTTCAACTCTTTGTTGCCAGATCGTTACAATTACGTTTGGTAAGGCTATTCATTGATTTAGCTGGAATCTCATTTACATTAATTGCAACGGATCTAAATTTATCTTAAATCATTTTGTTGCTGTGCTTTAGAGTTGTTACTGATGCAAAGCAATGCATCAGTTATAGAATTTTCAGGCAAAAAACTCAAATGCAGTTAAGGCAAATTTAATCCGATTAGCGACAGAGAGAGAGAGAGAGAGAGAGAGCAATGGCAAAGTCCATTCTGATTATGGTCAGGAACGCAACTTTAGCAACTTTTAATTGCGTTAATTGTAATACGAGGTTTTCATTTCTTCTATCAGTTTGTCAACTCGTCCGAACTAACCTCGAATTGTTGTTTAGTGTTTTTTGTGTCGATAATTGTAGTTCAGGAACGCAACGGTGCCGTCACCTTAGTCATCCTCTCTTTCTCTCTCTCTCTCTCTCTCTTTCGCTCACTTTTAAAAGCCATTTGCTAGTGCTTAACCCAGTTCAGTTAACAATGGGTCACACATTTAGACGGAATAATTCTAAAAGAGCAATGAAGAGAAAGGACAGTGATCGAATAGAAAACCAAGATTGTGTCGATAGTACACAGCCCACCACACCGATGATTAACAGAACCAATGGCAATCATCAAATTATCGTGAACCTCTCGTAAGAGTTCGATAAGCGTAAAAAATTCGATAATTTCACTAAAGTGTCAAATTTTCGTCTATAGGAACAATAATGAAGATGAACCAATTACTTTTGGTCCGGAGTTTTTTCGTGATGTCTGGTGGGGACCGGATCTGCTTAGGCCATTGTTGATCATTCTGTTGCTGTGCTTTGGAGTTGTTACTGATCTGAAATTGGTGATCAGTTATTGGAGTCTTGATGAACGATGGGAGGCTTATGCAACCATGGCTTTTGTCGGCATTAGTTGGTTGGCCCGGATCTTTGCATGTTTGATTTGGAAAATTCATCTGGGCAGTCTGAGAGGTGTTAGTACTCTTCCGAAGATAGTTAATAAAAGGTAAGTTCTAAGTATGAAAAGTTCTAAAATTTTTCTATTCAGCTGGTCTCTGTGGACTGTTCGAATGGGATTAGTCCTACTCGGTCTCGGTCATATTCTGGTCCATTGGGATATTTTCAAATGTCAACTGCACTTTTTAAGAACTAATCGATCCCATGGACGAAAACAATTAGATGAAGATCAGTTCAGGAAAATTTATCTTGCTGCTCGAAGAGCCGAAATTTTTTCTTGGATGCAAATCATGTTATTGTCCACTCCTCAGCGATTGGTTCAAATTTCGATTATTGCTTGGGATTGGTTCTTGAACTATGATCTGCCACGTGAGTAAATTGCATATCGAGCAATCTAATCTTAATGAGTTCGGATTTTTGTACAGACCCCTTGCAATTGGCTTCTTTGGCTGTAGCTTTGGTATCTCGAGTTTGGT